>Ga0081538_10000333_pt1 | contig 53542 bp, 56 predicted proteins | sample TabmetS5T2R1_FD_71022 | JGI IMG/M metagenome (GOLD analysis project Ga0081538, IMG submission 71022) | Tabebuia heterophylla rhizosphere microbial communities from the University of Puerto Rico - S5T2R1 | ecosystem: Host-associated > Plants > Roots > Rhizosphere ...
GACGCCATCACCCGGATCGGGCACGCCCACCCCCGGCTCGGACGGCATCTCGACGCTTCCATCCGCACCGGTGCGTTCTGCTCGTACCAGCCAGAGCGAGACACCGTGTGGGCGATCTCGCGCCTCGACGTTCTGTAGCAAGGCGCGCGTCCGGAGACACCTAGACCCAGCACATCGCGTCACCTCCGATGCGTGTCCGTCCCGGTCGTCCTGGCGTCTCGTGGAGACCAGCGCCTAGCGTCCGTGACGATGGGTGAACACGGCGAGATCGACCCGAGAGCCGGGCTCGGCGACTGCAGCTGCGGTCATCCGGTCGCCGACCACGAATGGACGTCCGACGGGTCTCCGATCTGTTCGGAGGGCTGTGAGTGCACGGACGTCGGGAGGGACGCCCAGGTGTCCGAGGGCGACCCGGGGGGCCAATAGCCTGGCGTCCGGATGGCGCGGGCGGTGCGCTGGTGAGTGCCTCGGCGTCTGCCGCATCAACGGGTCAACGGGTCACACCTCAACACCGGGGCGCCAGCCCCAGCCCACAAGGAGGAAATGGCCGCCGGTGTTGTCAGCCCGCGGGCCGGGCGAGGCGCCGCCCCCCGAAACGTAGGCAGAGAGGCGGCACGTCGGCGCGGCGACTCAGTACCACTTTCCGCGGGCAAACCCACCGAACGCGATGAGCCCGACGAGCACGACAATCAGGCCTATCCACAGGCTCCAAAAAATCATCAGCAGGATCCCGGCGATCACGATGAGGCCGCCGACCGAGATGCCCGCTATTCCACTGCGTCGCTCCGGTGTTGCCATTTGTCCTCCCCCAAAGTTTCCCTGAGTGCTTGGCTCGGGAAGTTCGCACGGCGACCCTAGCTGTACGCGAGGACTGTCTCCCGTAGGCAGACCCGGTGCCCATCCCCCGAACCGGAACCCGGTCCCCACGGAGAGAATCCGCGTGGGGGGCCGGAAGCGGTCGGACCTGGCAGGCGATGAGCCCGACCAGCAGAGCGTCGTGGTCGGGCCCCGCTGGTTCGGCGTCGGAACGGACGAGGGATTTCACCTGGATGAACCGCTCCCGCTGGGGCCGAGGGGAGCCGAGGATGCCGTCACGACCCGACTCCGAGCTCGCGTGACGTCAAAACGGGGTTTCCGGTCCTAGCCAGCTGCTTGGTGGAACCAAGGCGTATAGCACAGCCCCACGACCATGCCCTCGGGCCCGAGGAGTCGGGCGATGACCTGACCCCAAGGCTCGGTGCGGGCGTCGTGGATGAGTCGATGGCCCTGACCGGCCAGTTCCGCGGCCGCCGCGGGCACTGCGTCCGGGCTGGGCAGTTCGAACTCGAGGCTGGCCTGGGGGACGGGAACGCCGCTCGGCCAGTCCGGTTGGCCGTAGCAGGCCTGGGCAGCCTCGGTAAGCGGCCACAACCCGAAGTGCTTCACGCCACCCAGCATCTCCGTGAACACGTAGTCATCGGCCTCGCCCTCGAACGACAGGCCGAGCGCCCGCTGGTAGAAGGCTTTGGCAGCGGAGGGGTCGGCGACGATGGGTGAGAAGCTGGCGACGAACTGGACATCCATGACGGGACTCCTGACGATTACCAAGTTGCTGTGCGGTGGACCGAACAGCCCGGACCGGTCGCTCAGTGCCTAGGTTGCCCACCGTGGACGGTTCTTGCGCACTTTGTGCGTCAGGTTCCGGACCAGTGACGGGAGTGGAGGATCAGCCGGGCCGTCCGACCGCGACCGGTCGACCGTTCCGGTAATCTGAGCGTCGGCTGGGTCGCGGCTGGGAGGGACGCATGTCGGACGACGCTGATCCGTTCCGCGCCGAGCTGTTGCGCATCGAGGTCCACTTCGAGGGCAGCGATGCCACCGTCGTGCTCGAGGGCGAATTCGACTCGACTGGTGTCGAGGGTTTCATAGCGTGCGTTGTCGACGCCTTGGAGGCCTATCCGGAGTCGATCGCCATAGATGCCCAAGGCCTCACGTTTGCTGACTCCTCTGGCCTCACCGCCTTGCTTCGGGCTCGGGCCGCCGCCGGCACAGCTGGCGTCGCCTTCCGAATCCGCGGGCGGTCGCTCGTGCTGCAGCGGGCGATCGCCCACGCCGGCATCGCGGACCTGCTCCGCGACTAGCGACGAGGGATCGAGCGGGCAACGGCCGCAAGCGCGAGTCATCGGTGTCGGCATCTGCGGTGTAGAGCGACGCCACGCCAGCAGTGGCCGACCGTCGACGGCCTCAGCAACCGGGCCCCCGAACGCCGCTCGTCCCATGACGAGCAAGGGATCGTTGGGCGCTAGGGCAGTCCGTGCTGCCAGCCAAGTGTGACCTGGGACTAGCGACCCATGTTCCGACATTCGTCGCAGAGCGGCCGGCCGTTGGTGCCCTCCGCACGGCTCTCGGGCGCGATCTGCTTGCCACTGGGACAGTCGGAGTAGAGGTGGTGTACGCCAGCGTCTGTCGGGTTGGTCGAGTGATAGGGCAACGTCGGGTCTCCCGAGGTTGGATCACCTATGCCGGCCATAGCGCATCCTTCGCGGTAGTCAGACTTCTAGGGGTGTCTCTGGGAGTCGCCAGGTCTCGGCCTGGGCCTTGGGCGCCGTGTCCGGCAGCGTGCCGAGCCTCTCCTCGATGCGCCGTAGCGACGCTTCCACCTTCTCGCCGCTGTCCTTCGACTCGGAACTGCCCTTGTGTATGAAGAGGGCGGCCAATACCACAAATGAGAACAGCTGCAAGAACTCGGACTGCCAGTTTTCGAGCGTCGACTGCGAGAACGAGGTGAAGAAATCGCCAGCCTTGATTGACTCGCCGTGCTCGCGCTGCTCGTCGGTGTAGGTCTGCCACTCGGTGATGCCATGTGCGATCCAGGTAGTGAAGAACAGGATCATCAGCCCGAGCCCCAGCCCGAACTCCCGCCAGATCGAGCGACCCTTGGTGCGCTCGTTGAGGACGCTCTTGACGGTTGCAAAGATCAGCAACCCCAGGGCCCCGAGCGCAAGCATCGTGGCCAGCAGCATCATCCATGCTCCTGCGCTCATCGCCACCTCCTTGCCGCAGGACTTGCCTACCCGCGCCCAGAGGGGATGAGCCGCAGACTCCGTTTGGATGGCGGCGGGCAGGGAGGCACTCGTCCTGCCACACGCCAGGTTCGGCGGGTCTGGCTCCCGCCCGGTCGGCCACGCAGGAATGCGGCCGGGACGGATCGCACGTCGGAGGACACGGCATCCCACGGGCCCAGCAGGCGCATGTCAACCGACCAAGGCCCTGGGGCGTCGGTAGGGTGTATCCGGAACGCCGGCCATCCGGGCGGATGGCGACGGCGCATATGCGAGGGGCGCAGATTACGAGACGGCGACGTTCGAAGTGACCGCGCCGCCGACCCCGCCGTCAACGACCCCGCCGACAACCGCCCCGGAGACCCCACAGGCACCACCGGCGGCTCCTGTGGAGGCGCCGCCAACCTTCACCGGCTGACACTGACCGCGCCGCGGCAGGCGGGCGAGACGCCAATCCGCCCTCGGGCAGCCGCTGGTTTGGGTCAATCGTCCAGGAGCAGCGGCCGAAGTCCGGTGCGCTCGGCCAAGTTCCGCAGGACGGGCGACGGCTCGCCGACCCGGAACGGTACGCCCGCGGCGATGGCCGCATCACGGGCGAGCAACAGGGACCGCAGCCCCGACGAATCGACGAATGTCAGACCGCGGGCGTCGATCGTCATCGACCGGGGACGCTTTTCGAGCACGGTGCCGACGGAGACGCCGAACAAGTCGGCGCTGCTCATGTCGAACTGGCCCGCGATTGCCATGACAGTCTCGGTCCCGGTGACCGTGGTGTCGATGTGCAGCGCCTCGGGCGCTATGGGTTCCCAGTTCTCGTGCGTGCCTGGATCTTGCCGGCCACCGGCACACCAAACCACGAAGTTGCTACTCGGGCGCCAACAGCTCCTCGAGGCCGCAAAGTTCGACGATCCGCCGGAGCGCAGCCGATGGGTGGATGGCGAACGTCACGCCCGCCTCGACCGCTGCGTCCCGGGCCCGCAGCAACGCCATCAGCCCCGACGAGTCGACGAACTCGAGGCCGCTGCCATCGACGATGATCGCTCGCGGGTCCGCCGCTAGCGCCTCGTCGACGAACGCCCAGAACCGCTCGGTTCCGGTCATGTCGAACTCGCCCTCGAGGGTGATCGTGACCCGGGTGCAGTCGTGGCCGCTCTCGATGCGCAGCACGTCGCCCCCGAAGGGTTCACCATCCTGCGGCATGGGCCTCTCCTGCCCGCAGCACTCCCCAAGCGCGCGGCGCCAAACCGTCGCACAGCCCCTGGAGCCGGTCAACCGTCCCGGTGGGTTGGGCCCGGCAACGGATGACGGGCTCGCGCGATCCCTAGCTGTACGGCTCAGACCGGTGCTGAGCCCTCCCGAGGAGCCGGCCGCACCAGCGGAGCCACCGCTGGCTACGGGGCCCGCGAGGATCGAGACCGATCGATTTCGGCCTGGATCTCACGTTGCTCTTCGTCGGCCTCGTCGTCGTCACGGTCCCGCTGGGCCGCGCCGCGGTCGGCCGCCGCATGCTGCCGGTCGTGAGCCGACCGCTCCCGGTCACGCTGAGCAAGTCGTCGATCGCCGCCGGCGGCGATCCGACTGTCGTCCAACGCGTCCAGCTCGTCCCGCAGGGTGGCGATCACGCCAAGCGTGCGTTCGAGCAAGCTCGCCATCTGGACGTCTCCAAAGGGGGGCTCCGCCGGGTCGCGACCGCGGAGCCGTTCGAGGGCCGTGTCGAGCGCGGCCGCCAGGTCAGTCAGCTGGCGGCGCAACGCGAGTCGGCGATCGATCGTTTGGTCGTCCCGACCACCTGCTTGCCGGTCTCTCAGATCGGCGGCATCGTCCCGCAAACCGGCGGCGGTGTCGCGGATCGTTGCTCGCTGATCACGAGCGTCTGCGGCCCGACTGCGGCCTGCTCGTGTCACTGGCTGCTTGCCCATGGTGCTCGCCCGTTCGACTGCGGATCTCGTGCTTCGAGCCGTTGTACCTCATCGCTGGACGTGGCGCCTGGCACGGGTCAGCAGTAGACGGAAACCGTCGTCACGGCCGAACGCTGGAACGCGTCCGACCGGCAAACGGCCCCAGCAACCGGCGCCCGGCAACCGGCAGGTGTCCGATGTCACCCGCCAGCCGGGCGAACCGAGGCGGCGCCGAGGACCGGAGCCGGGAAGATCACCAGGTGCCTGACCGGATGCTCCCCATCACCCTTGGCCCGATGCGCGCGGCCAACGGCGCTGGTCTCGACGTCCGCGCCAGGCCGGCGTCGAAGGTCGTCGGGGGTGAGTGGGGCCATGTCCCAAGGATGCGCAACGTCGGTTGCAGCGGGCTTGGAGACGGCTTGAAGACGATCTGGACTTTGGCCGGAGAGACTGCCGGGCTCGCCGCTTGACCGGCCGGTCAAGTACGGTGCGGTCATGACGCTGACGGATGCCGCCACCCGACCCACTGCGCCGTCGGGCGGCGACGAGGCGCGCGTGCTCGAACTGTGCGAGCAGCTGCTGGCGGAGCTGCCGCCCCGCCAGGGCGATCCTGTGACCTTCCTCGGGCGCCAGTACGACCTCGGCCTCGCATGGGTCCACTTCCCCGAGGGATTCGGCGGGCTGGGCTTGTCACCGAAGCTGCAGAAGCTCGTCAACGAGAGGCTGTGGCGAGCCGGCGCGCCGCACGCGGCCTCCCGCAACCCGATCGGACACGGCATGGGTGCGCCCACGGTGGTCACCCATGGCAGCGACGCCCAGAAGCGGCGCTACCTGCGGCCCCTGTTCACCAACGAGGAGATCTGGTGCCAGCTCTTCTCCGAGCCGGGCGCGGGCTCCGACGTCGCCAGCCTGGCGACGCGGGCGGTCCGCGACGGCGACGAGTGGGTGCTCAACGGCCAGAAGGTGTGGACCACGCTGGCGCACGTCGCCAGGTTCGGGATGATCGTGGCCCGCACCGACCCCAGCGCCCCCAAGCACAGGGGGCTCACGTACTTCGTCGTGGACATGCACGCGCCCGGGGTCGAAGTGCGTCCGCTCTACCAGATCACCGGTGAGGCGGAGTTCAACGAGGTCTACTTCAGCGACGTGCGCATCCCCGACGCCGAGCGCCTCGGGGAGGTGGGGGAGGGCTGGCGGGTCTCTCTGACGACGCTCATGAACGAGCGCGTCGCCATCGGCGGGCAGGCCCCGTCCCGCGGCAGCGGCTTCATCGGCGAGCTCATGAAGGTCTACGGCCGCACCGGCCCCCACGACGCCGCCACCCGCGAACGGGTCATGTCGCTGTGGATGCGCGCCGAGGTCCTGCGCCTCACCAACGTCCGCGCCGGCCAGCAGCGGGCGGCCGGCACGCCCGGGCCCGAGGGCTCGATCGGCAAGCTGGCGCTGGCCGAGCTGCACAAGGACCTCACCAGCTGCGCAGTCGACCTGGAGGGCGCCGAGGGGATGCTCTTCCCAGACGGCTACCCGATGGCCCGGCCCCACACGACGGCGCTCTGGCGCAGCGCTCAGCAGGCGTTCCTGCGGTCGCGGGCCAACTCGATCGAGGGCGGCACGACCGAGATCATGAAGAACATCCTCGCCGAGCGGGTCCTCGGCCTCCCGGGCGACGTCCGGGTCGACAAGGACAAGCCCTGGGTCGACGTCCCCCGCTCCTAGCGGACGGCTCTGGCTACAGCTCGACCAGGGGGACGTCCGCCATCCGCAGGTGCCCGGTCTCGTTCAGGGACGCCAGCGACCGCTGGCCCGTGGACGCGAACAGGACGCGCGAGATGCTCGTGTATGCCGGCAGGAAGACCATCTGGGGCCCGATCCCCAGGACTGCGGACACGACGACGTTGATGACCCCGCCGTGGCAGACGAGGGCTATCCGCTGCGACGGGTGGGAGGCCGCGAGGCGGTTGACGCCCTCGACGACCCGGGACTGGAAGGTGGCGATGTCGTCCGGCACCTCCATCCACCGGGGATCACCGGCGGCGCGCAGCTCCTCGATCGGGATGTACGCCATGGCGTCGGCGTCGTACTCGGCCAGCGCCGTGTCCGGAGTCACGGTGAGCCCCAGCGCCTCGCCCAGCGGCGCCGCCGTCTCGACCGAGCGGCGCAACGGGCTGGTGTAGACGGCGTCGATCCCCTCGGGCACCAGCCAGGCGGCCAGCGCTGCGGCCTGGCGCCGGCCGAGGTCCGAGAGCCCGGGGTCGGCGGGGCCGTCGACGCTTTCCGCCCGCAGCGGACGGGCGTGGCGGATCAGGAGCAGCTCCATGGCGCTCGCACAGTAGGAGCACGACCGGCGGAGGCGCACGATCGGCCGCGGGAGGGCGCCGGTGGGTCGGTACCGTGGCGGATCGTGGACGTCCTCTCCAGCCGCGTACTGCTGCGCCCGGCGGTCTTCGAGGACGCCGTCGCCTGGTACCGCGATGTGCTCGGGTTGCACGTCTACCGCGAGTACGGCGCCGCCGGTCGTGTGACCGGGGTCGTCTTCTTCCTCGGCGGTGGGTTCCTCGAGCTCGTCGGCGACTCGAGCTCGGTGTCACCGGGCGGCGGCGCCCTGTGGCTCCAGGTGGCCGACGTCGACTGGGAGCACGAGCGCCTGCGGGAGCGGGGCGTGGACATCCAGCGCCCACCGAAGACCGAGCCCTGGGGGCTGCGGGAATGCTGGATCGCCGATCTCGACGGGATGCAGATCCGACTGATCGAGGTGCCCGACGACCACCCGCTCCGCCGACGCGTGGGGGATTGAGGGCAGTGCGCCGCACGAAGATCGTGGCCACGCTCGGTCCGGCATCCGACCGACCGGGCGTCCTCGACGCCATGATCGACGCCGGCGCCGACGTCGTGCGCCTGGGGCTGGCGCACGGCACCGCCGACGAGCACCGCCGACGCATGGACGCGGTCCGCGAGCTCGCCCGGCGCCAGGGCAGGACGATCGGCGTGCTCGCCGACCTCCCGGGCCCCAAGGTGCGGGCGGGGCCGTTTCCCGAGGGTGGCGCATTTCTGTCCGAGGGCGACGCGGTCACCCTCGTGGCGGAGGCGGGCGCCAGCGACGGCGGGCACATCACCGTCGACGAGGTGCGGCTGGTCGACAGCGTGCGGCCGGGCGACATCGTCGTGCTCGGCGACGGCACTGTGACGCTCGAGGTGACGGACGTGGGCCCCGGGGGGGTGCGGGCACGGGTGCGGAGCGCCGGGCGCCTGCAGGGACGGCCCGGTGTGCACCTGCCCTCGGGCCGGTGGCTGCCGCCGGTTCCGACCGACGACGATCTGCGGTTGGTCGACGAGGTGGCCAGGGAGGCCGACTGGGTCGCGGTGTCGTTCGTGCGGGAGCCCGACGAGCTGGTCCGGGTGCGGGAGGCGCTGGGCGACCGCGGGCCGCAGCTGATGGCCAAGATCGAGACCCGCGCGGCCGTCGACCACCTCGACGACCTCCTGGACGTTGCCGACGGCGTCATGGTGGCCCGGGGCGACCTCGGCATCGACTTCCCCATCGAGGACGTTCCCCACCTGCAGAAGCGGATCATCCGGGCGTCCGGGGCGCGGGACCTCCCGGTGGTGACGGCCACCCAGATGTTGGAGTCGATGGTCGCCGCGCCCTCACCGACGCGCGCCGAGGCGTCGGACGTTGCCAATGCCGTCGTAGACGGCAGCGACGCCCTGATGCTGTCCGCCGAGACGGCGATCGGGCGCCATCCAGCACGCGCCGTCGAGACCATGGCGCGCATCGCGGCCCGGACCGAGGAGTTCGACGACAGCCACGGCGTCTACGAGCAGGGTCTCGGGCAGCGGCGCGCGCCATCGGCCATGACCGTCACGACGGCCATGGCCCACGCCGCCATGCGGGCCGCCGGCGAGCTCGACGTCGCGGCCGTCGTGTGCTGCACCCGCGCCGGGACCACCGCACGTGCGATGGCCGCCCGCCGCCCGCAGTGCCGGTTGATCGGCGCCAGTCCGTCGCCGGCGACGGTGCGGCAGCTGACGTTGTCATGGGGGGTGGAGCCGCTGCTGGTCGGCGAGTACGCCACCACCGACGAGATGGTGTGGTGCGTGGTCGAGGCCGCCGTCCGTGGGGGATTGGTCCGCCACGGCGACTCGATCGCGGTCTTGGCGGGCGCGCCCGACGCCGCTCCCGGCCGAACGGACGTCCTCCGGGTGGTTGCCGTTTCGTGACCGCCACTGGGGCCGGGGGCCTGTGGGTGCAGGAGGTGGGGGAGGGACCCCTCGTCGTGCTCGTGCACGGCGCGATGGACCGCGCCGGCAGCATGTTGCGGGTGCGGAGGGCGCTCGATGGCGAGTGCCGGGTGCTGCGCTACGACCGCCGGGGCTACGCGCGCTCGCTCGAGCTGGGCCCCGCCGTGTCCCTCGACCAGCAGGTCGACGACCTGGCGGCCCTCGTGGGCTCCCGGGTTGCGGTCCTGGGCGGGCACAGCCTGGGCGGGGTCATCTGCCTGGCGCTGGCCGAGCGCTCGCCGACGCAGGTGGGCGCGGTGGTGGCCTACGAGGCGCCGATGATGTGGGAGCCCTGGTGGCCCGCCGGCACGGCCGGCGCGACCGCCCTCGCCACCACCGCCGCAGGCCGAAGCGACGGAAGCGACGGCGACCCGGGCAACGCGGCCGAGGCGTTCATGCGGCGCATGCTCGGTGACGCCCGCTGGTCGAGGCTGCCGGCCCACGTGCGGGCCGAGCGGCGCGCCGAGGGCCCCACGTTGCTGGCCGAGCTTCGCACGGTGCACCATCCGGCCCCGGCGCCCTACCGGCCCGAACGGGTGACCGCCCCGGTGGTGGCCGCGTTCGGGTCCGAGACGCAGCCGCAGCACAGGCGCGCCGCCGAGGAGCTGGCACGGCGCGCACCCCACGGGCTGCTGGAGATGATCGATGGCGCCGGCCATGGCGCCCATCTGACGCACCCGCAGGCGTTCGCCGGGCTCGTCCGGAGGTCCCTCAGCCTGGCATTGGAGCGCCGATAGCCTGCGACTGATGGCCAACGTGCGTGGGCTGCTGAGGGGCTGGACGGGCCGGCGGGACGGGCGGCACCCCGACCGTCCGGTCGCGTTCGTGCTCTCCGGGGGCGGCAACCTCGGGGCGCTCCAGATCGGGATGATGCGGGCCCTGCTCGAGTACGACATCCGTCCCGACCTGATCGTCGGCTGTTCGGTCGGGGCCATCAACGGCGCCGGGCTGGCCGAGGACCCGACCCTGGCAGGCGCCCTCCGCCTGGAACGCCTGTGGCGGGCGCTCGACGGCAAGGAGCTGATGCCGGCGGGGTGGCTCCCCAACACGGTGGCGATCGCCCGCCGCGGGGAGGCGATCCACGACAGCCACGGGCTACGCCGCCACCTCGAGCAGTCGTTGACGGCCCGCACGTTCGAGGAGCTGGCGGTACCGTTCCAGTGCGTCGCCACCGACGTCGCCGGCGTGCGCGAGGTCTGGTTCCGCTCGGGGCCGCTGATCGAACCCATTCTCGCCTCCGCCGCCCTCCCGGCCGTGTACCCGGCGGTCGAGATCGACGGCGTGCGCTACCTCGACGGCGGCATCGTCGACGACGTTCCCATGAGCCGGGCGGTCGAGCTCGGCGCGCGCACGTTGTACGTGCTCCAGGTCGGGCTGTTCTCGCGTCCCCGGCCGGAGCCCAAGCGCCCACTCGACGTCGCCGTCCAGGCGTACTGGATCGCCCGCCACCACCGGTTCAAGCGTGAGCTGGCCGCCATGCCGCCCGGCATCGAGCTCCACCTCCTGCCGACCGGGCAAACCCCCTCGATGCGCTACAACGACTTCACCCGCACGTCCGAGCTGATCTCGCTGGCCTACGAGGCGTCGAGCGCCTACCTGGCCGGGCGGGACCTCCCGGCTGAGGTCCTGGTGTGACGGATCGGCCGGTCCCCATGAGCACGTCGGGGCCTCCCGAGACGGTGCTCGACGACGAGCCGGCCGAGGCCCGGGCGGCGCTGGACGAGGCCCTGACCAGCCCGGAACCGGAGCGAAGGGCGGCGGTGGCTGCGGTCGTGGCCCGCTGGCCCCGTTTCCTCGACGGCTGGGCCCGGCTCGGCGCGCTCGGGCGCGACGACGTGGAGCGCTACGCCTGCTACCGGGTCGGCTATCACCGGGGCCTCGACCGCCTGAGGGCGAGCGGCTGGCGAGGATCGGGCTACGTGCGCTGGCGACATCCGCAGAACCGCGGCTTCCTGCGGGCGCTCGACGGTCTGCGGGCGTCGGCCGAGGCGATCGGGGAGGCCGACGAGGCAGAGCGCTGTGCCGTGTTCCTGCGCCAACTCGATCCCGACTGGCCCCCGGCCGGCTGAGTCCCCGATCAGTCGCGGGACAGGACGCGGATGCAGCTGGGCCCGCCACCCGTGCTGCCGGCGATGCGATGCAGCACCGCCGCGGTGGGACGGACCACGACACCGTCGCCGTCCGCAGCCACGACACCGTCACCGTCCACGATCAGGCTGTACTCGCCGTTGTCGAACGACCTCGACGGCCACAGCAGCGTGGCCGTGGGGTGTGCGGCCAGGTTGGCCCGAGACGTCTGCCCGGCATCGAACGCCAGCGCGTCGCCGTCCCGTCGCACGACCACCGACACCACATGGGCATTGCCGTTCTCGTCCACCGTCACCAGGAACGCTCGGGGGCCGCACGCCTCGATCCGATCGTGCAGGTTCTGCAGGCTCACCGCGATGCTCACGAGACCGAGGATAGGCGGCGGCGCCATGCCGGCGTCCGTGGCCTCGGCGGCCGGGCCGTGGCCGCCGGCCAACCTCAGCTAACCGCGCCGAGGAACGAGTTGTACGCCTCGGCCGCCCGCCGAGGGTCCTGGCACAGCCACCAGTGGCCAAGGCCGGGGAGCAGCGCCACCTGAGCGCCGGTCCGCTCGGCGGTGCGGCGTGCCAGCGCCTCGCCGCCCGTGTACGGATCGTCGGCCGGGATGATGACCAGGCCCGGGCGCGAGCGGAGGCCGGCCACGCTCGCGCCCCACTCCGCCATCTTCGGCTGGGCCGCCGACCGATACAGCGCCAGGATGCAGCGGCCCATCGACTCGTCGAACGCCTCCATGCAGCGCGCCGCCGCGTGCGCCGACATGCCGCGCGACACGTACCCAGGGGCACGATCGGCGGGCGAGGTGGCGAGCCGTCGCGCGACGAGAGCCTCGCCGGCGCCGGCCGTCTGCCAGGTCTGGGCGCTCTCGTGCCAGACGTACTGCGGGTCGAAGCAACCGGCGAGATCGATCGCCCACGAGCGCACGAGCTCGGGATGCGCGGCCACCGTGCGGAAGACGTGACCGCCGCCCCAATCATGGCCCAGCAGGTCGACGGGGCCGTCGATGCGCTCGAGCTCGGCAGTGAGCCAGGCGACGTAGTCGTCGCTGGTTGCACCGAAGCCCTCGGGCACGGGTGCGCCGAAGCCCGGCGGGGCCACGGTGATGGCCTCGCGGAGGAGGTGTGCCCGGAACTCGTCCCAGATGGCCTCCGTCTCCGGCACGCCGTGCACGAGCACGATGGGCACGCCTGCAGTGTAAGGACTCGATCGGATGGACACGTCGTCTCAGCTCACCGTGGTCAGCGCCGCTGGGGGTCGAGCTGCGTGGCCCGGGTCACGCCGCAAGACCCGTACCGTTCTGTGCCCACACGCGGGCCCATCCGCTCGGCCTCTGCAAGCGGCGTGCCGGATGTACTCTCGCAGCACGATGAGCGCGCTGGCTGAGGAGTTCCAGCCGTTTGATGTCAGCGAGCCCTTCGCGTTCTATCAGCGGGCGCGATCCGAGGCGACCACCTTCTACAGCCCGGAGCTCGAGTACTGGGTTGTGCCTCGCTACGAGGATGTCCTGGCCATCCTGCGCGATCCGACCACGTTCTCGTCCGAGAACGCCCAGAGCCCCTTCCATCCCCAGCCGCCGGCCGTCGAGCGCATCCTGGGCAGCGGGTTGAGCGCGAAATCGGGGCTGCTCGGCCGCAACCCGCCCGATCACACCCGACTGCGCTCGTTCGTCAACCGGGCGTTCACCCCCCGCCGCGTGGCGGTGCTCGAGCCCCAGATCCGCGAGATCGCGGTGCGCATGATCGAACCCATGGCCCCGCAAGGCCGCGGCGACTGGGTGGCCGACCTCGCCTATGACCTGCCGGCCCTCGTGATCTTCCTGCTGTTGGGCATTCCCAACGGCGATGTGCCGAACGTCAAGACGTGGGCCCAGAGCCGCGTCCAGCTCAACTTCGGCAACCTGCCCGAAGCCGATCAGGTCGCCCACGCCGAGAACGTCGTCGCGTATTGGCGCTACTGCGAAGCGCTGGTAGAGGAGCGGTTCGCCCGGCCGCGCGACGATCTGCCGAGCGACCTCGTGCGCGGGTACCAGCGGGGCGACAAGTCGATCACCAAGGACGAGATCACCGCGCTGGTGTTCGGCCAGCTGACCGCCGGCCACGAGACCACGACCGGTCTGCTGGCAACCGGATTCCTGCAGCTGCTTCGCAACCGCGAGCAGTGGGAAGCGCTGTGCCGTGATCCGGATCTGATCCCGAACGCAGTCGAGGAGCTCCTACGCTTCTGCACGCCCGTGCTGGCCGCGAAGCGCAGGGTCAAGCACCCGACGAGGGTCGGCGACACGCAGCTGCCGGCGGGTGCCAACGTGCTGCTGCTGCTCGGGTCGGCCAACCACGATGAGGCGGTGTTTCCCGGTGGTGACGTCCTGGACGTCTGCCGCCCCAGCGTCGGCCGGCACCTCGCGTTCGGGCACGGGATCCACTTCTGTCTCGGCGCACCCCTGGCGCGACTCGAGGCGGAGGTGGTCCTGCAGGAGCTCACCGCCCGGCTGCCGCATGCCCGCCTCGTCGAGCCGCAGGACATTGCGTTCTCGCGCAACACGACGTTTCGGTCGCCGCTGCAGCTGTGGGTCGAATGGGAGGACTGAGCATCGTCGCCTGCGACGTGGCGCAGGTGCACAACGGAGCGCACTGACGGCGGTCGCATAGGCTCGATCGTCATGGCCGCACCGGGAGGCACCGGACCGATCGGACCGTTCCCCGAGGGCGTCGACACGCCCGAGGCGCAGGAGGAGTACGACAAGCTCCGCCGACGGATCCTCTGGACCCTGCCCTACGGGCTCTACGTGGTGGGGAGCCGGTCGGGGGAACGACGCAACCTCATGACCCTCAACTGGGCGACGCAGGTGAGCTTCGATCCCAAGCTGGTCGGAATCAGCGTCGAGAAGTCGGCGGTGACCCACCGCTTGATCGCGGACGGTGGCAGCTTCGCGCTCAACACCGTGGCCCGCGACGACCGGGCGATCGTTCGCCGGTTCACCAAGCCGGTCGAGCACGATCCCGCCGCGGGCACGCTCAACGAGTTCCCGTTCCACGACGGGCCGACCGGTGCGCCCGTCCTCGACCAGGCGCCCGCCTGGGTGGACTGTGCCGTCCGCCAAGCGGTCGACTGCGGTGATCACACCCTCTTCATCGGCGAGGTGGTGGGCTGCGGGTTCCAGCAGGCCGAGGACACGCCGGTGCTGCGCATGGAGGACACCCGCATGAGCTACGGCGGATGACGGAGGTGGCGCCCGATCGCGACCCACCCTTCCCGGCGCGGGGACGCCCGGCCGACGAGCTGATCAGCGAGCTGCAGGGCGGTCGGAGTGACGACGCCGACTGGCGCCGGGGCCGCACGTTCAGCCTCGTCTACAACGCCGCCGATCGCGAGCTGGAGCGGCTCCACGAGGCCGTCGCTGCCGAGTACCTGCACGAGAACTACCTCAACCCCTTTGCGTTTCCCAGCCTGCTGCGCATGGAGCGCGAGGTCGTGGCCATGGCTGCCGACCTGCTGCACGGCAATCCCCGGGGCGGCAAGCTCACCAGCGGCGGCACCGAGAGCCTGTTCCTCGCCGTGCAGGTGGCCCGCGATCACGCCCGCGAGGCCCGCGGCGTCGCCGAGCCCCGCATCGTGCTCCCCACCACCGCCCACCCGGCGTTCGCCAAGGCCTGCCACTACCTCGACGTGGACGAGGTGCGGGTGCCGGTGGGCGCGGACGGGCGGGCCGACGTCGCGGCGACGGCTGCGGCGCTCGATCCGCGCACCGCACTCGTGGTCGGCTCGGCACCGTGCTATCCGTTCGGCGTCGTCGACCCCGTCCCCGAGCTCGCGGCGCTGGCGGCGGAGCACGGCGCCCTGTGCCACGTCGACGCCTGCCTCGGCGGCTGGCTGCTGCCCTTCCTCGAGCGCCTCGGCGAGCCGATCCCACCCTGGGACTTTCGGGTCGACGGCGTCACGTCGGTCTCCGCCGACGTCCACAAGTACGGCTGGTGCTTCAAGGGGGCGTCGCTGCTGTTCCACCGCGACGAGGACGAGCTGCGCCGCCAGTACTTCCTGTTCGACGGCTGGCCCGGCGGCCTCTATGGCTCGGCCACGACGGCGGGCACCAGGCCGGCGGCCCCGATCGCCGCGGCCTGGGCCACCGTGTCCCACCTCGGGCTCGACGGCTACCTGCGCCTGGCCGACCAGGTGCGGGCCGTGGCCCGGCGCTTCCGTGCCGGCATCGACGGGATCGAGGGGATCCACGTCACCGGTGACCCCGTGCCGGGAGTGCTGGAGATCGCCGCTGACGCCGATCCGGCGACGGACGCGCCCGTCCTGGACATCGCGGCGGTGGGGGACGTGATGGGCGACCGGGGCTGGCATCTCGACCGCCAGCAGGGAGGGCTCCACGCCATCCTCTCGCCCTCGCACGCCGACGTCGCCGACGAGTTCCTGGCGGACCTCGTGGCGGCGGTCGGCAGCCACGGGGAGAGCCGGGGCGTCGAGGCGCGCTACGGCGGCGTGGGCTGACGCCCATGATGGCCGGCATCCCGCGCTTCAGCGGGGCCGTCCTGTGCGGGGGCCGGAGCCGGCGCATGGGACGCGACAAGGCACTCATCCCGGTCGGCGGCACGCCGATGGTGGTGCGGGTCGCGGAGGCGTTGTGGGTCGCCGGCGCCCGCGACGTGGTCGGGGTCGGCCGGGAGCCGGGTGCCCTGGCTGCCCTCCGGCTGGCGACCAGGCCGGACGGGCAAGCCGGCGCCGGGCCGGCCGCCGGCATCGCCACGGCGCTGGCGTGGGCGGCTGGCGACGAGTTGGTGATGGTGGTCGGCTGCGACCTGGTGGCGCCGTCACCCGCCGCCATCGGCGCGACGCTGGCGGCGCTGGCCCAACATCCGACCGCCGGCGTGGCCGTGCCCGTCAGCGGTGGGCGCACCCAGTGGCACCACACGGCCTGGCGGCCGTCGGCCGGGCCCGCTCTGGAGCGGGCACTGAGGGCGGGCGAGAGGTCGGTGGGCGGCGTCGTGGCCGCGGCCGGGCTGGCGGTCGTGGGCGTCGACGGCATCGATCCGGCCGCCCTGGCCGACGCCGACCTGCCCGCCGACCTGCCCGTCGGGCACGACGGTCAGGGTGCCTGACGGAAGCTCGGACGGTCGCAGACCGACGCCATGAGCGGCCACGAGTCGGCCGGCAGGCCGACGCCGCTAGGGGCGGTGGTCGGGGTCGGGCCGGAGGGTGGGGGTCGGGCCCGGAGTACCCTGCCTGACCATGGAGGTACCCGAGGTCGACGTGGCCGAGCTGGCCAAGGCGCGTGCGGATGGTGCGCCCGTGATCGACGTCCGAGAGCCCGACGAGTACACGACCGCCCACGTCCCCGGGGCCGTCCTCGTGCCGCTGGCAACGGTCCCCGAACGGCTGGCGGACGTGCCGCGTGAGGGCCCCGTGTACGTGATCTGCGCCGTGGGCCAGCGCAGCCGGCGGGCCGCCGAGTTCTATCGGTCGCGCGGCGTCGACGCCGTCAACGTCGCCGGCGGCACCACCGCCTGGATCGAGGCGGGCGAGCCGATCTCGACGGGGATGGAGCCGTAACGGCTCCGCCCGACCCATCGCGCTTCCGCTGGGTTACCGACCAGCGTGAGTTCGACGCCTTCGTCGAGGCGTCCTGCAGCGCGCCCACGTATGCCCTCGACACCGAGTTCCACCGGGAGCGGACCTACTACGCACAGCTTGCCCTGGTGCAGGTGGCGGCCGGCGACGACATCGTGGAGGTCGATCCGCTGGCGGTCGACGTGGGCAGCCTGCGCTCGCTGCTCGACGGGCCCGGCCTGTGCCTCATGCACGCCGCCAGCCAGGACCTCGAAATACTCGAGCGGGCGTGCGGCGTCGGACCCCGCCGGCTGGCCGACACGCAGGTGGCGGCCGGCTTCGTGGGGCTCGGCTCGCCGGGATTGGGGATCCTCCTGCAGCGGCGCCTCGGCGTCCAGCTCCCCAAGGCGGACCGCCTCACCGATTGGCTGCACCGGCCCCTGAGCTCCGCGGCCCAGATCTACGCTGCCGCCGACGTCGCCTACCTGGGCCCGCTGTGGTCGTCACTGCGCTCCGAGCTGAAGGAGCGCGGGCGCCTCGACTGGGCGCTCGCCGAATGCGACGAGCTGCGCCGCCGCCATGGCGAGGAACCCGACCCCGACCACGCCTGGTGGCGGATCAAGGAGGCCCGCCGCCTGAAGGGCCGTGCCCGCGGCGTCGCCCAGTCGGTGGCGGCCTGGCGGGAGCTGCGGGCCCGCCGGATCGACCGGCCGGTGCGGCACGTGCTGCCCGACCTCGCGCTGGTGGCCATCGCCGAGCGGCCTCCCCGATCCCGGTCCGACCTGAATCGCGTGCGGGGCGTCGACGGGCGCCACCTCCGGGACGGGGCCGGAGACGACCTGATGGCGGCGATCAAGGCCGGGGTGGCGCTGGGCGACGCCGAGCTGCACGTCCCACCGCGGGAGGGCGTCGACGGCACGTTCCGCCCGGCGGTGACGCTCGCCTCCGCCTGGGTCAGCCAGCTCGCGCGCAACGCCGAGCTCGACGCATCCCTGGTCGCCACCAGGGCGGACATCGAGGCGCTGGTCCGGGGCGACCCGTCGTCACGCCTGCTCACGGGGTGGCGGGCCGAGCTGGCCGGCGAGCCCGTTCGGCGCCTGCTGGAGGGCAACGCGGCGCTGGCCTTCGACGGCGACGGCTCGCTGGTGCTCCACGACATCTGAGGCCGGCGGGTGGCGGCCGGCTCGAGCCCAGGCGTGGGCGGCTCAGTCTCCTAGGGAATCACGCTGAACGTGTCGCGCCCGGAGCGGAGGAGGGTGCCCGGCGTCGCGCCCGTGGGCTGCCCGTCGCGCACGATGGCGACGCCGTTGGCGTAGACGTGCTCGACGCCGACGGCGTCGGCGACGAGGCGCCACGCGCCCCCGGGGAGGTCGGTCGCCGTCCGCTCGGGACCGTGGCCGACGGTCTCGGGATCGAGGATGACCAGGTCGGCGTGCCATCCCTCGGCGATCCGGCCGCGCTCACGCAGGCCGTACAGCCGGGCCGGCACATCGGTCAGCTGCTGCACGGCCTCCTCCCAGGACATCAGCCCCCGCTGCCGCACCGCCTCGCCGAGCAACGCGGTCGAGTAGACGGCACCGCACATCATGTCCAGGTGGGCGCCGGCGTCCGACCCGCCGATGACGGTCCGGGGGTCGCGCCACACCTGCGCACGCAGCTCCCAGTCGGCGTCGCTGGTGCCGAACGCCGGGGGCCGGAGCCCGGTGCGCAGCTCATCTGCGACCACGACGTCGAGGAGCGTGTCGAACGGTTCCTGCCCGAGCTCGGCGGCCACGTCACCGACGCGTCGGCCCTCGTGGGGCCTCGTCGCGGGGGTGAAGCACTCGGCGAAGCTGAGCACCGGCCAGTTCGCCAGCCCCCGGAGCATCCCTGCCTCGCGCGAGGCGGCGCCGGCCGCGAGGCGTTCGCGCACCGCCGGGTCACCGAGCGCCGTGAGGCGCTCCGGCACCGGGAGGTGGAGGATCTCGCGCCAGCCCGGCAATCCGTCGAGCACGAACCCGGTGAGGAACGACAACCGCATGCTCATGGGATGCGGCAGGGTCAGCGCGACCACGCGCCCACCCCGGGCGGCGGCGGCATCCGACGCCGCCAACTGGCGCTCGTGGCCGGTCGGGTTGAGCGAGGAGACGCCGAGGACGTTCCAGTTCAGCGGCCGGCGGGCGGCACGGGACATCCCCCCCAGGAGCTCGACCTCCTCGTCCGTGAACCCGTTGATGCACCCGGCGACGATGGCCTCCAGGGTCGTGCCCTCGTGCTCGGCCACGCAGGCCGCCAGCGCCAGCAGCTCGTCGTCGTCGGCGAAGCGGGACGGCACGGGCTCGCCGTCGGCGTCGTTGTGGGTGTGCGCCTGCGACGTAGAGAAGCCCAGCGCACCGGCATCGAGCGCCTCGTGCAGCAGCCGCTGCATGATCTGGCGATCGGCCCCGGCGACCCGTCGCAGTGCCGAGTGCCCGCACAGGAAGCCCGCGTTCACCGCCGTGGCGCCGTCGAGGCGGTCGAGCCACTCGCCGAAGCCACCCCAGTCCCACGCCAGCCCGGCCGACAGCGCGTCGAGGGGCATGCCCTCGACCCGGGCCATCATCCGCATCAGGTAGTCGGCATGGTCCGGCGTGAGTGGTGCCAGGGAGAACCCACAGTTGCCCCCGATCACCGTGGTGACGCCGTGGAACGGTGACGGGGTCGCCAGCGGGTCCCAGAACAGCTGGGCGTCGTAGTGGGTGTGGAGGTCGACGAATCCGGGCGCGACGTAGCGGCCGTCCGCCTCGAGCGTCGCACCGCCGGGCTCGTCGATCGTCCCGGTCGGCGCGACGACGGCGATCCGGCCGTCGCGGACACCGACGTCGGCCGTCCGCATGGCCGCGCCGCTGCCATCGACGACGGTCCCACCGGTGATCACGAGGTCGAGCACATCCATCCCTCCGGTGGTAGCGGGTGGTCGAAGAGCGCGGCGGCGTTGCGATGGGTCATCGCTGCCGCCTCGTCGTCGGTGACCCCGACGGCGGCGAAGCGGTCCGCGAGCAGCGACACGGTGTCCGGCCACGACGAGTCCGCATGGGGGTAGTCACACTCGACGAGGATGTGGTCGACGCCGACGCGGTGGCGGGCCGCCAGCGTCGACGGGTCGTCGATGGTGCAGAACCAGAAGTTGCGGCGCAGCGCCTCGGACGGTGTGAGGTCGCCGACCCAGACGCCGGCCCCGCCTGTCGCCGAGTGGTCCATCACCCAGTCGAGCCGGTCCAGCAGCATCGGCACCCAGCCGATGCCCCCCTCGGCCAGCACTATCCGCAGCTCCGGGAACCGCAGCGGTATCCGCGCCCACAGCCAGTCGGCAGCGGCCGCCAGCGCGTTCACCGGGAACAGGGTGGTGTACAGCTCGAGCGGGGCGCCCGGCGACGTGGCGGCGGTCCAGGCCCCCGACGCGGTGTGGAGGCAGACGACCGTGCCGGTCTCCTCGCAGGCGGCCAGGAACGGGTCCCAGTGGTCGGTGTGGAGCGACGGCAGGCCGACGTTGACCGGTTGCTCGACGAAGCTGACGGCCTTGAAGCCGCGCTCGGCGTTGCGCTCCACCTCCCGGGCGGTGACCACCGGGTCGGGCAGCCAGCCGAGCTGGAGGGGGATGATGCGCGCCGGGTGGGTGCCGGCCCAGACGTCCAGGTGCCAGTCGTTCCAGGCGCGGACGCACGCGAGGCCGAGCTCGGGGTCCTGGGAGCGGGCGAACACCGTGCCGGCGAAGCCGGCGATCAGCGACGGGAAGCACAGCGACGCCCACACCCCACCGGCGTCCATGTCCTCGACGCGGGCATGGATGTCCCAGCAACCCCGGCGCATCTCGTCGAACCGCGCCGGCTCCATCGACCACTCCTCGCGGGGCCGCCCGACCACGGCGTTCAGCCCGATGTTCGGGTAGCGCGCGTCCTCGTACTCCCACGCCTGCGTGCCGTCGGCATCCTCGACGATCCGCGGCGCCCGGTCGACCAACCCCCGCGGCATTCGGCCCTCGAAGAGGTCGGGCGGCTCGATCAGGTGGTCGTCGGCCGAGATGATGGGCCAACGCGGCGGGCTCTCCGCTCCGGCCGGGCCCTCGGCTTCCGGGGCCGCTCGGCCCGGGATTTCTGACACCCCCGTCATGTCCCGCCAGCGTAGTGCCAGGGCGCCGGCCGGGGTGGCGCTACCGAGCCGCGATGAGCACCGCCCGGTCGGCGCCCAACACGCCGCCGAACGCCTCGCCCTCGCCCATCCCGTCGCTGGCGACGAGCACGGTGCCCTCGACGTCCACCAGTGCCGCCTCGCCCATGTTGACGACGACGACAACGGCGCCGGCGTCGTCCCAGCGGCGCCAGGCCACGACGCCCGGCGCGGCGCCCTCGACGGCGTCCAGCCGCTCGAGCGCGCCCGTCTGCAGTGCCGTGGTGGCCCGGCGGGCGGCCAGCAGCCGCTGGTAGAGGTGGAGGATCGAACCGGTGTCGTCGCGCAGGGCGGCGACGTTCCGGGCGTCCGCCTCGGGCGGCCAGGGCAGCCATGCGTCCTCCACGCCCCAGCCGTGGTCGCGTGTCCCGTCCCAGGGGATCGGCGCCCGGCAGCCGTCCCGTCCCCCGGGGTCGACGCGTCGCTCCTCCGGGATGACGGCGTCCTCCAGGCCCAGTTCCTCACCGGCATAGAGAACGGGTGAGCCGGCCAGTCCCAGCAGCAGGAACACGGCAGCGCGGGCACGGGCCTCCGAGCCGCCGTAGCGGGTGCGATGACGGACGTTGTCGTGATTGGACAGCACCCACGTCGGCCAGCCACCGAAGCGGTCGACGATGTGGTGCGTGGCGTCGTCGATCTGGCGGCGCCAGCGGCTGGCGTCCCAGGGAGCGAACAGCGGTGGGAAGTTGAACGACAGGTGCAGCTCGTCGCCGTTGCCGTAGTAGGTCGCCACCCGCTCGGTGGACAGGAGGAACACCTCGCCCAGGATCAGGCGGTCGCCAGGGTAGGAGTCGGCCACCTTGCGCATGCCCCGCAGCAGCTCGTGGGTCTCGACCGTGTCGTTGAGCGCGCTGTGGGGCATGCCTGCGCTCTCGGGAGGGTCGTCGGGCAGGGCGGGGTCCTTGCCGATGCCGTGGGCGACGTCGATGCGAAAGCCGTCGACGCCCCGGTCGAGCCAGAAGCGCATGATCCCGTGGACGGCCTCCACCACCTCGGGGTTCGCGAAGTTCAGGTCGGGTTGCTGGGGCAGGAACTGGTGCAGGTACCACTGTCCGGTGGCGTCGTCCCACGTCCAGGCCGGCCCGCCGGTGAACGCCGCCACCCAGTTGTTGGGCGGCGTGCCCGGCACCCCGTCCCGCCACACGTACCAGTCCCGCTGGGGGTCGTCCCGGCTCGAGCGGGCGGCCCGGAACCACGCATGCTGGTCGGACGTGTGGTTGGGCACCAGGTCGACGAGGAGCTTCAGGCCCCGCGCGTGGCACGACGCCAACAGGCGGTCAAAGGTGCCGAGGTCGCCGAACAGCGGATCCACGTCGCAGTGGTCGGAGACGTCGTAGCCGAAGTCGGCCATCGGCGAGGGATAGAACGGCGACAGCCACACGGCGTCGACGCCGAGCCAGTCGAGGTGGTCGAGGCGCTGCTCGATGCCGGCGAGGTCGCCCGTCGGGCGCCCGCGAGCGCTCGCGAACGACCGGGGATAGATCTGGTAGAAGACCGCGCGTTGCCACCAGGGAGCGTCCACGGAGACGATGGTACGGAGCGGAGCGACGTCTCATTTCCGCCCGGACGTGGTAGGAAAGGGGTCGGGACACCCCGAGCAACAACGCGTCGGGAGAGTTGGCCGGTGCTGCCGGCGATACACTTTCCCGCCGAACGAGTCACACGTGGGAGCTGGCCCGTGAAAAAGGGTCGACATCGCCGATTCGAGGAAGCGCGCGCGCTGAAGCGCAGCAACGATCTCGATCTCACCGCCATCTTCGATCCGGCGGACGATGAGCCGTGCCCCGAGTGCGGGGCAGAGGCGGGCGACGAGCATGCGTCCTGGTGCATGTTCGACGCCGACGACGACGGCTGAATCCGCTCCGGCGCTCAGCGTCGGCGTAGAGCTGGGTGGGGAACGTACTGCTCGCCACGCGGCCGGCCATCGTGGGCCGCCGTGACGTGCTCGACGAACCGGTCGTAGGCCCACGTGCCCACGAGCTCCACGATCTCGTCGCGCAACGCCACGTAGACGGGCGTGGCGCCCACGAACGCGTCGGGCGCCTCGGTGCACCACCAATGGAACTCCTGGCCGCCGGCGCCCCAGTCGCGCCGCTTCCATTCGCGCAGCGTCGAGACCACGTGCCCGGAGTCGTCGGCGCTCTCCGACAGCCGCAGCGGAAGTTGCCAGCACACGTCCGGCTTCCAGTCCATCGGTCGTTCGCCGGCCTCGAGCGCCGCCCGGTGGAGCGCACAGCCGGCGCCACCGGGAAAGCCCGGCCGGTTGAGGAAGATGCACGCATTGTCGACGAGCCGGGTGACGAGGGTTCCCTTGGCCGTTCGCCGGATGGGCCCGCCACGCCTGACGGCCAGCCGGCCGTGCTGCCACTGGTCGGTGGTGAGGCGGCCGGCCGCCTCGAGCACCGAGTTGGCGTCGTCCTCGTCGACGAAGTGGGCGCCGTAGCTGCAGCAGCCCTGCTCGAGCTCGGGCGCCGCTTCCGTCAGCACGCCCTGGCATCCGTGCCCGTAGATGCAGCGCCAGGGGCTGAGAAGGAACGTCACGTCGAACACCCACGTGCGGTGCTCGTCGGGGGCGTCGAAGCCGACGTATTCGTGGAGGTCGGTCGGTGCGCTCGTCGGGGAGCTCGGCATCGTCGCCACGTTGGCACACCTCGAGCGGCCGGATGACATGCTGGGCAGCTGGGCGTCCGAGGAGGGAACCGTGGCCGGTGAGTTCGACGACATCCGCAAGCGCCTGGAGGCGATCAGCGAGGAACTGGCCGACCTGGCGATGGAGCGCCTGCGCGAGTCGATCGACGCCGGTGGCGCCGAGCTGCCGGTCGACGAGCGCCGCCTGACGCGGGCACGACGCGCCGTGGACAAGGCCGTCGCGCTGCTGCAGGAGCCCGACGACGCAGACTGATCGACCGGCCCCGCGAGGTCGGGCCATCCCGTCACTTGATACCCGTCGTTGGACCCGGGGGTATCCGCGTCCCTTCGATCCGCCGGCGTCACACTTTCCGCCATGTCGGGGGGACGCCCTGCAGAGTCGCGGCGCCGGGCGGAGCGGGCGCGCCTGTCCAAGCTCGTGCGCGCCGCCGTTCTGCTGGTCGCAACATCGCTGACCATCGATGCCGTCGGCGGCCGCATGTCCGAGGGACCTGCGCCGTCCGAGGCGTCGGAGAGCTCGTCCTCGACGCCGACGACCTTCCCGCCGCCGGTGACGCTGGTGCCGCTGGCATCGACGCCCGGCGTGGCGCCCGTGATCAGCCGGGTCGAGACCACGGACCCCGTCGTGTTCCTGACCATCGACGATGGGCACACCCGCAATCCCGAGGTGAAGGCCGCCCTCGAGGAGCTGGGCGTGCCGGTCAGCCTGTTCCTGATCGACGGCCCCGTGCAGGCCGATGCGGATTTCTTCCGCGGCCTGCCCGACACCCTGGTCGAGTCCCACAGCCGCACGCATCCTGACCTGCGCACCTTGCCCGAGGAGGGGCAGCGGGCCGAGATCTGCGGCAACGCCGACCTGCTGGAGCGGGCCTTCGGACGACGGCCCGTGCTGTTCCGGCCCCCGTACGGTGCCTACAACGAGGCCACCACGCGGGCGGCGGCCGCGTGCGGAATGAAGGCGATCGTGCTCTGGGAGGTGAGCGTCAACGGCGCGGACGTCGGCTACCGCACCGTGCCGCAGTTCCGGGCCGGCGACATCCTGCTGATGCACTTCCGGTCGACGTTCGTGACCGAGCTGCGGGCGCTGGCCGATCGGGCCGACGAGGCCGGGGTGCGCTTCGCGCTGCTGGAGGATTACCTGGTGCCCGACACCGTGCCGGGCTCAGGGGGCTGACCGTCCGCATCGAGTGGCGGTGCCGAGTCGAGCTGGTTCAGCGCCCGGATCAGGTCCCGGAAGTCGCCCGCCCTGCGGACGTCGAAGCGCATCACCAGCCGCGGCAGGTCCAGGCGGTCGCCGTCGGCCACCTCGGCGGGCCATGGTTCGGTGCGCTCGATGCCGCCGTCCACGCACAGCTCGGCGAACCGTTCGTTCAGCTCGGCGAGCTCCGCGTCTGTCGGCGCCGCCCGCAGGCGGATGACCAACCGATCGCCGACCCAGCGCAGCGACTCGTAGTTGCGCCAGAAGCCCCGGATGGCGTCGACGGCGACGTCGATGTCGTCGGTGAGCACGAACAGGTTGATGTCGCGCGGCGACACCCAGCCGGCGGCGACGAGCTCGTCCTCGAGGAACCGCTGCCAGCCCTTCCAGTAGGTGAGGCCGGGCACGTCCAGCAGCACGATGGGCGCGGGCGTGGCCTTGCCCGTCTGCTGCAGCGTGAGCAGCTCGAACGTCTCGTCCTGGGTGCCGAAGCCGCCGGGCAGGCACACGAAGCCGCTCGACTCCTTCATGAGCATCAGCTTGCGGGTGAAGAAGTACTTCATCGCCACCACGCGGTCGGAACCCGCCAGCGGCCCGTCGGGCCCCTCCTCGAACGGGAGGCGGATCGTGACGCCCAGGCTGTGCTCGGGCCCGGCACCCTCGGTGGCGGCGGCCATGATGCCCGGCCCTGCGCCGGTGACGACCATCCAGCCGGTGTCGGCGAGCCGCCGGGCCAGCTCGCGGGCGTGCTCGTAGAGCGGATCCGTGCGCAGCGTGCGCGCCGAACCGAAGATGGTGACCTTGCGGACCCGTTCGTAGGGGGCGAACAGGCGGAAGGCCTCCCGCATCTCCCGCAGCGAGTCGCGGGTGATCTTCAGGTCCAGGCGCTCGGCGTCGTCCGTCGCCAGGCCGTAGGCGTTCCGGAGGATGTCGCCGAGCACGTCGCGGTTGCGCGTCGCCCCGGCGTCGTCGAGGAGCTTGCGTACCAGTGCTCGGTCCATGTCGCGAGGCCTGGGGGTCCGGCTACGCCACCGCAGCCCGCTCGACCGGCCCGTACAGCGTCGTGCGTTCCCGGAGCGTACGCCCCAGGGGTTGCACCAGGGCTGCGAAGTCCTCGGGCGTCATCTCCTGGCCATGGGTGGCGCCGGCGGCCCGGGAGATGTTCTCGTCCATGAGCGTGCCCCCCAGGTCGTTGCATCCCGCCCGGAGCAGCTGGGTGCCGGCCACGGCGCCCAGCTTGACCCACGAGAACTGGACGTTGTCGATGAGGCCGCGGTAGGCGATGCGGGCCACGGCGTGCATGAGCAGGGTCTCCCGGAACGTCGGTCCCCGGCGGGCCCTGCGCTGCAGGTAGATGGGGGCGGCCATGTGCACGAAGGGCAGGCCCACGAACTCGGTGAAGCCGCCGGTCTCGGCCTGCAGGGCCCGGGTCCGGAGCAGGTGGCGCGCCCACGACCGAGGGGACTCGACGGCGCCGAACATGATCGTGACGTTGGAGCGCAGCCCGACCGAGTGCGCCACCCGGTGGCACTCCAACCACTCGTCGGTCGTGATCTTGTCCGGGCACAGGACCTGGCGCACCGGGTCGTCGAGGATCTCGGCGGCGGTCCCCGGCAACGACCGCAATCCGGCGTCCATCAGCCGGCGGAGGTACGTGTCGAGGGGCTCGCCCAGCCGCCGGGCCCCCTCGGTCACCTCGAGGGCGGTGAAGCCGTGGACGTGGATGTCGGGCACCGCGGCCTTCACGGCCCGGGCGACGTCGACGTAGTAGTCGCCGTCGAAGTCGGGGTGGATGCCGCCTTGCAGGCAGACCTCGGTGGCCCCCCGGTCCCACGCCTCCCGGGAGCGCTCGGCGATGTCGTCGAGGGTGAGCAGGTACGGCGTGCCGCGCAGGTTGAGCGACAGCGGGCCCTTGGAGAACCCGCAGAACCGGCACTTGAACGTGCAGACGTTGGTGTAGTTGATGTTGCGGTTCCGCACGTAGGTGACGACGTCGCCGACGGCCTCGCGGCGGAGGTCGTCGGCGAGCCCGGCGATCGCCACCACCTCCGGCCCCCGCGCGGCGAACAGGTCGGTCAGCTCGTCCTCGCCCGGCACCTGACCGGCGCGGACGCCGCCGAGGATCTCGCCCACCCGGCCCCGCACCGGCCGGGGCTCGCCGGTCGCACGCGGGACCAGGGTCGGCGGCGTGGCGTCGGCGCCGGAGTACCAGGCGGTCGAGCGGCTGCCCGTGAGGACGACGTCGGCTCCGGTGCCCGCCCTGGCGTTGGCCAGCGTCCTCTCCGGAAAGACCGCGCCCGGATCGTCGCGCCCCAGGCCCTCGGCGTCCGCCCGGTCCATGACTGGGAACGCCAACGCCGGGTCGAGCCAGCGGTCGGGCTCGGCCACGACGTGTGGGTAGACCGTGAGCCGCGGCGCCAGGGCGAAGCCGTGCTCCTCGGTGACGGACCGGAGCCGATCGAGGGCCGGCCACGGACGCTCGGGGTTGACGTGGTCGGCGGTGATGGGGGAGACGCCGCCCCAGTCGTCGATGCCGGCGTCGAGCAGAACCCCGAAGTCGTCCGCCAGGTTGGGAGGCGCCTGCACGTGGACGTCGGGCGGCAACACCAGCCGCGCCAGCGCGATGGCGTCGAGGTGCTCGTCAGCTGGGCACGCAGGCGCCTGGTGCATGGCCGTGCCCGGCTTGGGCAGGAAGTTCTGGACGATGACCTCCTGCACGTGGCCCCAGCGCGCGTGGGCGTCGGCGATGGCTTGCAACGCCGTCAGCCGGTCGGCGCGGGTCTCGCCGATGCCGACCAGGACGCCGGTGGTGAAGGGGATCGACAGCCGGCCTGCGGCCTCCAGCGTCGCCAGGCGCCGCTCGGGCGTCTTGTCCGGCGACCCGCGGTGGGCGGCCAGGTCGGGCCTCAGCGACTCGAGCATCATCCCCTGGCCGGCCGCCACCGGCCGCAGCCGCTCGAGCTCGGCGGCGTGGAGCGCACCGGCGTTGGCGTGGGGCAGCAGCCCGGTCTCCTCCAGGACCAGGCGGCACATCTCGGCCAGGTAGTGGATCGTCGAGTCGTAGCCGCGCCCGGCGAGCCACTCGCTTGCCGCGCCGTAGCGCTCCTCGGGGCGCTCGCCGAGGGTGAACAGCGCCTCGTGGCAGCCGGCGCGGGCGCCGGCACGGGCGATGGCGAGCACGTCGTCGGGGTCGAGGTAGGGCTTGTCCAGCCGAGCGGGCGGTTGCGCGAACGTGCAGTAGCCGCAGCGGTCGCGGCACAGCATCGTGAGCGGGATGAAGACCTTGGGGGAGTAGGTCACGCGGGTGCCGGTGGCGGCGTCACGGACCGCGCGCGCCCGGCGCGCCAGCTCGCTCGGAGGGAGGTCGAGCAGATCGCTCATGCGCGGGCACACTATCGGCGGCTCCCCGGATCGACGGACTCGGCCCGCGGCCCGCACGGGTCGGGAGGCAATGGGTTCCGGCGTTTCGGGGGCGAGGTCATGGGTTCCGTTTCCGGAACCTATGACCTCCGGCTCGCTCCGGTGGAACCCATTGCCTCGCCTCGCCTCGGCTCGGCCTGGCCGAGCAGCGGTTCGAAGATCCCCGTCGGCGCGGTGCGGCCGCGCAGGGCGACGGTGCCGACGTCGCGCCAATGCGCTGACTCCGCCCCGGCGCGACGCACGCTCTCGGCCGACGCCAACACCTTCACGGCGCGACCCTTCGCGATGTCCGTCAGGCGGGCGGCCTCGTTCACCGCCGGGCCGATGACCGTGTACTCGTAGCGGGCCTCGGTGCCGACGTTGCCGGCCACGACGCGCCCCGAGGAGACGCCGATCCCCGCCTCGAGCCCCGGATGACGCTCCGCCAGGCCCAGCAGGCCGAGGGCCAGCAGCCGGGCGGCGCGCAGGGCGCGGTCGGCGTGGTCGGGCTGGGTCCCGGGCACGCCGAAGACGCACAGCGCGCCGTCCCCCTCGAACTTGTTGACCCAGCCGCCCTGGGCGTCCATCGTCCGGACCACAACGTCGAAGAAGTCGTTGAGCGTGTCCACGACCTCGCCCGGTGGCAGCACCTCAGCCATGGCCGTCGATCCGACGAGGTCGACGAACACGGCGCTGGCCTCGGCCTGCTCCCCGCTGAGCCCCGTGCCGCGCTCCAGCGCCCGACGCGCGACCTCCGTGCCCACGTGCCGGCCGAACAGGTCCCGGATGGCACGTCGCTCGCGCAGGCCCGCCACCATCTCGTTGAAGCCCGCCTGGACCTCGCCCACCTCGCCACCGTCGTCCACAGCCAGGCCGACGTCGAGGTCGCCGTCCCGCACCCGCCCGAGGGCACCACGCAGGGCATCCAGCGGCTCCGCGACGGTTCCGGCGGACGAGATGGTGGCGAGGAGCCCGGCGAAGATGCCCATCAGGGCCAGCGCGGTCAGGGCGTACGAGGGGATGTCGGTCCCGTCCAGGAACGACACGGCGGCGATGGCCAGCAGCGGCACGCCCGATCCGACGGCCCACGCCAGCATGAGCCGCAGGCGCACGCCCGGCGTCCGGGGCCGGCGCTCCGGAAGCCCGTCGAGGACATGGGCGAACAGCGGGCGGAACGACCGTTCGATCATCAGGTAGCCGATGGCGCACGTCATCACGCCGCCGATCAGGGTGCCGTCGATCACCCGCAGCACGGTCTGGGTGTCGGCGCCGAACCGCGCCGAGAGCGCGGCGTAGAGGGCGGCGGCGATCACCCAGAACACGAGCGGGCGCAGGGCTTGGCGCCAGGGCTCGCGGAGCACGTCGTAGCGCTCCGCCATCGTCGGCTCGCGCTCCTCGTCCGCCCAGGCGATGGCGCGGCTGAAGGCGCGATGCCCCCAGAGGTAGGCCGGCAGCACCAGCAGCGCCGCCGGCACGAACGGCGCCCCGAGGGCCAGCGCCAGCGGCAGGTCGGGGGCCAGCCGCTCGCCCGAGGCCAGCAGCACGAACGTGATGACGGCGACGCCACCGGCCACGTTGGCGAACAGCAGGCGGCGGCGCACGCTGCGCCGTACGTCCTCGGCCATGACATGCAGGGACCCCACACCGTCAGGCTACGGGCCGTTGGCGTTCTCCTTCGCCCTGTGAGGGCGACCCCGGCGGCCGGTCAGGCCTTCGCGGTCGCCTTGGAGGCCTTGGACCCCGCCTTGGCAGGTGCCCTGGCGGCGCTCTTCTTCGGGGACTTGGACGGTTCCTCTGACGGTGCCTGCAGCCGCTGCGAGAAGAAGTCCAGCGCAGTGCGGGTCTTCGTGTGCTGCTCGCCGCTGAGGTCGAGCCCTCGCTCGGCCAGGAACAGGCGCGACTGCACGGCCACGTTCAGCATGTCGGCGGGAGGGCACTTGGTCGACAGCTCGAGGATGCGGGACCCGTCGGGGTACAGCCATGCCTCGGCCACCATCTTGCGGTCGTAACCCTCGGGCCGGAAGTTGAGCTTGAGCACGAAGATCGGCCCCAGGGTGGAAAGGTCGTCGAGGGCGATGTCCTCGGCGACGTGCGCCTCGTAGAAGGCCCGCTGTCCCTTGGAGAACAGCTTGCGGATCGGCCGCTCGCCGCCCGCCACCCTCGTGACGTCGGTCGTGCCCAGCGACCCCTTGAACGAGGCCGAGCAGACCCAGCCTCCGGGCATCGCGTCGACCTCGACGACCATGCCCGGCGCCCGGCGAAACTCGTCGGCCAGCCCGTCGGGGACGACGGGCCGGAGCTTCACCACCGTGTCGTCGCCCCGGCCCTGAACGCGGCGGGCGCGCACGACGACGCCCTGCTTGTTGAGGGCCAGGTCCGGCGTGTCGAAGAAGAACACCTGGCGGATCTGGGCCTGCAGCGGGTCCATCCCGAGGGCCGTGATGGTCGACCGGTGGTGCTCCTCGGGGACCGTGAGCTTGAGCTCGACGCTGTCCGATCCGGTGACCGCGTCCATGAGCTGACGCAGGTCCTCGTCGGACATCTCCACGATCCGGTTCTTGGTGGGAGCTGCCATGTTGCCTCCTCGCGCCCGTGTCGAAGCTACGGCTCGGCGCGCCACCTGGAATCACCCCGGAAGGATGATTCGGGTGGCGGCCGGTTCCGCCCGCTCCCGGGGTTCTACGCGAGGTCGCCGGCGGCAGCGGGGTCCACGATCCACAGGACGTGGTCGCCGCGGACGCGGGTGGCGGGCAGCGACGCATCGCCGGCGGCCACCCGCGCCAGAGCCTCGCGCTTGGTCTCCCCGGCGACCGTGACCAGCACCAGCCGTGCCCGGGCGATTCCCGCGAAGGTGAGGGTCATCCGGGGGTGCTGGTTGTGGCCCTTGGGGTCCTCGTTCATCACGACCAGGCGTCCCGGGTCGGCGTCGAGCCCGCGAGAGCCGGGGAAGAGCGATGCCGTGTGGCCGTCGGGACCCATGCCGAGGTGCACGAGGTCGAGGCGACCGAGCTCGCCGAGGCGCAGCTGGTAGGGGTCGGGGCCCTGGTCGCAGCGCATCGGGTAGTTGGCGTTGACGGCACCCACCCGCTCGAGGAGCGCCTCCCGGACCAGCCGGTAGTTGGAGCTCTCGTGGTCGAGGGGCACGCACCGCTCGTCACCCCAGTAGATGTCGACCTTCCACCAGTCGATCTGGTTCCCGGCGTCATCGGCCAGGCCCTCGTAGCAGCGGCGGGCCAGGTCACCTCCTGAAACCACGAAGGAGAAGCCGTCGTTGGGCCGACCGTGGAACGCCTCGATGACCCGCTCGGCGAACTCGGCGGGCACGTCGTCGACCACCACCAGCTCACCGTGCACGTTCTCTCCCCCGATGCCGCGACGTCGGTCGCCGTTGCCTGATTCCTAGCCGGAACCGCCGGGTGTCGACTCCGCCTTGGCCTCGAGCGCGCTGATCAACTCGTCGAAGCTCTTGGCGAACGTGGCCACGCCCTGGTCCTCGAGCACGCGGCTCACCTCGTCGAGGTCCACCCCCACCGCCTCGATCGCGTCCAGCGTCCGCTGGGCCGCATCGGGGTCGGCGTCGACCGTGCGCGCCAGGGTGCCGTGGTCCTCGAAGGCGTCGAGCGTGGCCTCCGGCATCGTGTTGACCGTGTCCGGCCCGATGAGCGTGTCGACGTACAACGTGTCCGCGTAGTCCGGGTTCTTGGTCGACGTCGAGGCCCACAGCGGCCGCTGGACCCTGGCCCCCCTATCCGCCAGCGCCTGCCAGCGCGGGCCCCGGAACGTCTCCAGAAACCGCTGGTAGGCGAGCTGCGCCTGCGCGACGGCGGCCTTGCCCCGGAGCGCCAGGGCGGCCTCGCTGCCGATGGTGTCGAGCCGGCGGTCGACCTCGGTGTCCACCCGGCTGACGAAGAACGAGGCGACGCTGGCGATCTGCGACAGGTCACCGTCGTAGGCCTCCAGCCCCGAGATGTACGCCTCCATCACCTCGTGGTAGCGGTCGAGCCCGAAGATGAGGGTGACGTTGATGCTGCGGCCCTCGCCGATCAGGATGCGGATGGCGTCGACGCCCTCCGCCGTGGCCGGCACCTTCACGTACAGGTTCGGCTCGGCGATGCGCTCGTGGAGGTCACGTGCGGAGGCCACGGTGCCGTCGCAGTCGCGCGCCAACTCGGGCGCCACCTCGACCGAGACGTAGCCGTCGACCCCGGCGCTCTCGTCGTGGACGGGCCGGAGGATGCGGAGGGCGTGCTCGATGTCGTCGGTCACCATCGTCCAGTACGCGGCGTCGATCGGCTGCCCGCCCTCGACGAGCTCGCCGAACTGGGCGTCGTACTCGTCGGACGACGAGATCGCCTTCTGGAAGATGGTGGGGTTGGACGTGATGCCCCGCACGCCGCGCTCGACCCACCGGGCGAGCTCGCCGCCCGTGATCCAGCCGCGCCGCAGGTTGTCGAGCCACGGGCTCTGGCCCTGCTCGTAGTAGAGGTCTTGAAGGCGAGTCATGGTTGGTCTCCGCTTTCGCTGCTGCTGGGGGCGGGTGGGGCGTCGTCGGCGGCCGCCAGGTCCTCCTGCAGGTCCTGGACCAGCTGGCGCGCACGCTCCGCCACGTTCTCGGGGTTGAAACCGAGGTTGTGGAGCGCCACCGCGCCCGGGGCCGAGGCCCCGAAGCGGTCGAGGCTGACGCTGTCGTCGGCCCACCGGTCCCAGCCGAGGCTGGCTCCGGCCTCGACCGCCAGCGTGGGTACCTCGGGCGGCAAGACCGAGTCCTGGTAGGCATCGGGTTGGGCGGCAAAGAGATCCCACGACGGCATCGACACCACCCGCGTTCGCACGCCGCCGGCGGCGAGTTGCGTTGCCGCGTCGACGCAGACCGCCACCTCGCTGCCGGTGCCGATGAGGACGAGGTCGGCTTCGTCGTCGCCGTCCGGGTCGACCAGCACGTACGCACCGCGATCGACCGGGGCACCGGCGGTGCCCTCGAGCACGGGAAGGTTCTGGCGCGTCAGCACCAGTGCGGTCGGTCCCGGAGACTCGATGGCCACCCGCCAGGCGGCGGCGGTCTCGTTGGCGTCCGCCGGGCGGATCAGGCGCATGCCCGGCATGGCGCGCAACGAGGCCAGGTGCTCGACCGGCTGGTGCGTGGGGCCGTCCTCACCCAGGCCCACCGAATCGTGGGTGAAGCTGAAGACGTCCTTGTACCCGGACATCGCGGCTAGCCGGACGGCCGGCCGCATGTAGTCGCTGAAGATGAAGAAGGTCCCGCCGACCGGTATGACGCCGCCGTGCGCGGCCATGCCGTTCATCGCCCCGGCCATGGTGTGCTCGCGCACGCCGAAGTAGATCTGCCGGCCATCCGGCACCTCGAACGTCTGCACGCCGTGGTCTTCCAGCACCGTGCCGGTGTTGCCGGTGAGGTCCGCGCCCCCGGCGATGAGCCCGGGCACCCGGTCCGCGACGGCCTGGAGGCAAGCACCGCTTGCCTTGCGCGTGGCGACGCTCTCGCCCGGCTCCCAGCTCGGCAACGCCTCGTCCCACCGCGGCAGCCCCTGCCGGGCGAGGCAGGCCTCGTAGACCTCGCGCTCGCCGCCGTCGGTCGCCGCCAGGCGCTTGTCCCAGGCCTCCCGCTCGTCGCGTCCCCGGCGCCCGGCCGCCCGGTACAGCTCGAGCACGTCGTTCGGCACCCAGAACGACTCGTCGGCGGGAAGGTCGAGGATGCGCTTGGTGGTCGCGACCTCCTCCTCGCCGAGCGGGCTGCCGTGCGCGTGGGCGGTATCGGTGTACTTGGGGGACGGCCAGCCGATGTGGCTGCGCAGGATGAGCATCGAGGGTGCGTCTTCGACCTCGGCGGCGCGGCGCAGGGCCGCCTCCAGCGTCTCGGTGTCGTTGGCGATCTCGCCCAGAGATTCGACGTGCCATCCGTAGCTCTCGAAGCGGCCCGCCACGTCGTCGGAGTAGGCGAGCTCGGTGGGGCCGTCGATGGTGATGTGGTTGTCGTCGTAGACGTAGATGAGGCGACCCAGCTTGAGGTGTCCGGCCAGGGAGGCCGCCTCGTGGCTGACGCCCTCCATGAGGTCGCCGTCGCTGCAGATCACGTAGGTCCGGTGGTTGCACAGGTCGGAGCCGAAACGAGACCGCAGCCAGCGCTCGGCGATGCCGAAGCCCACGGCATTGGCAAACCCCTGCCCCAGCGGCCCGGTCGTGAGCTCGACCCCCGGCGTGTGGTGCACCTCCGGGTGGCCGGGTGTCTGGGAGCCCCACTGGCGGAACGCCTTGAGGTCGTCGATCGTCAACCCGTAGCCGGTGAGGTAGAGCATCGAATACAGCAGGATCGACGCGTGCCCCGCCGACAGGACGAACCGGTCGCGGTCGGGCCAGTCGGGGGCGTCGGCGTCGTAGCGCATGATCCGGGTCCACAGGACGTGGGCCAGGGGCGCCAGCGCCATGGCGGTGCCGGGATGACCACTGTTGGCGGCCTGCGGGGCATCCATCGCGAGGCCCCGGATCACGTTGATGGCGCGCTGCTCGAGCGCAAGGTCGGCAGACATCTCCGGTTCACCCTAGTGGGGCGGTCAGACGGTTCGGTCGTGTTCCGCTACTGGTTCTTCCCTGGTCACGGGTCGCGGAACAGGAGAACGCTGGCCGTGAATCCGTGCACGAAGCTGCGCCCGCCGATGGGACCGAACTCCCCGGCGCAGAACATCCCTGCCAGGGCGGGTGACCCCAGCGTGTCGTGCACCACCCGGGCGTCGTGGTCGGGTTCGCCGAAGAGGCGCTGCCCCCGACCGTTGCACGTGAACACCAGGGCGGCGTCGCCCGTGGCGTCGGCGAGCATCGCCCGCAGGTCCTCGTCCGCGGCCACGGCGTCGCGCACCTGGAACTGGACGGTCGTGCCGACCTCCACGCGATCGCCCACGGCCAGGGCCCGTTGGATCCGATCTGCGCCCACGACCCCGCGAACCAGGAAGTCGCCGCGCTCGAACGTCTCCCGGTGCTCGTCGATGGCGATGCCGATCTGCAGCCCCGAGGCGAGGAGGGAACGTTCCTCGGCGTCGGCGGCCCGCACCAGGTCGTCGAGTCGGTCGAGTGCGGGACGGCCGGCGATCTCCATGACGAGGTTGCCCTCCGCCCGCGTGACGATCATGGGCTCGCCGATGGGCCTGCATCCCTGCGAGACGACGCTGCGGGTGGCCACGGCACCGGGGAGGATCACGCCCACGCCACCCGAGGCCATCACCTCGTCGTCCAGGACCAGGCGGTTGCCGCCGGGCGTGTTGGCCGCCGACGCCATCCCGCCCACCACCGGCACCGACAGCGCCTCGCTCGCCCCCGGCATCTCGAACTCGGCCAGCGCATCGATGATGGCGTCGACCGGCAGTGAGAAGGGGTCGGCCAGGAGGAGCAGCGCATCGCCCGGCTCGAACGTCGAGGCCGACAGGCCCTGGAGCGCGATGCCGGAGGCGGTGCGGGTGGCCTGGAGGCGGACCGGGCGCGGTCGGGCCGTAAGGCGGGCGGCCCACAGGCCGATGGCCGGGGTGTCCTCGACCTCTCGGCTCCCGCCCAGCACGGCCACCGCGGTCGTGCCCACGAGCACCCCGGGGCGGAGCATGCGATTGACGGCCGCGGCGATGTCGCCGAAGGCGTCGCGATGCTGGGGCGACGCGAACACGGCCGCGACGTCGGGCTCGGTACCCAGCCGTTCCAACACCGAACCGATGACCTCACCGGCGGCCTCGGCGGGATCGGGGTGCTCCGACAGGGCGCTCGCGAACGTCACGTGACCCTCATGCGGGCGCCCGATCCGGCCCTGCGACCAGCGTGTAGGGGACCACGCTGACGGGCCCGGTTCCGATGCGACACTGCGCCTCGACGGTGCCGTAGTCGGCGAAGTCGACCTCCGCCCGCACGAGCCGGTAGGTGAACTTGCCCGGCTCGACCTGGAACGGCTGGACATTGCGGGCCACTTGCTCGCCGTCCCGCTGGAACACCACCTCGAGCACCCCAGCACCGTCCTCGCCGGGCGGGCACCACACGAGGACGATCAGGTGGGGCGCCACCGTCACGGGTGGGGGCGACGGGGGCACCGCCGAGAAGTGCACGCCGGCGAGGTCGATCAGGGTCGGACCGCCCTCGAACGTCGGTCGCAGGTCGAGGGACTCGACGAACAGGGCAGCAACGATGTTCATGCCCCGAAACTAGTGGGGGCTTCGGGCCACCCCACGGACTGCGCTACCCGACGCGGGCGGTTTCCCGCACCCGGGGACTGTCGTGGCGCACCCGTGCCCAGCCGAACCGGCGGAGCAGCCGGATGAACGGCCACGCCGGGTCGTACTCGCCCGGCCGGAACGCCAGCCGGGCCGAGGTGGGGGCGGCGTGGTGGTTGTTGTGCAACCCCTCGCCGCCGGTCAGCCACGCCAGCCACTGGAGGTTAGTGGCCTGGTTGTCGTGGGGCCGGGCGCCGAAGGTGTGGGTCACGGCGTTGATGGAGGCGTTGAGCGACAGGTACAGCACGACGTGGACGAGGGCGGCGAGGAGCGCCCAGACCGGCCCGAGGAGGAGGATCAGCAGCGCGACCCCGATGCCGAGGCCGAGCCAGGCGCGGTCGAACAGCATCCGGTCCCAGCGATCCGGGGGAAGGTCGCGCGCGTAGCGGGCCACGGTGACGTCGTCCCGGGCCGCCCGCCGGTAGAGCGCGGGGTTGGTGAGCTGCACCCGCACCCAGCCCAACAGCACGGGGGAGTGGGGATCGCCCTCGACGTCGGTGAACGCGTGGTGGCGCCGGTGCACGGCCGCCCATTCGCGGGGCTTGATGGCCGTCGAGATCCAGATGATCACCCGGAAGCCGAACGCCACCGCCGGCGACAGCGTGATCGCCCGGTGGGCGATCGTCCGGTGCAGGTAGACGGTGGTGGCGAAGTTGGCGACCTGGCTCGTGACGACGCCGACGAGCACGGCGAGGACGGGGGCGGGCATTGCCCGGAGGGTATCTACCGACAGGTCGGTAGACAACGAACGGCTCACCGTGGCCGGTAGCCTCCAAGCCCGTGGCCAACGAGGGTGAGGGCAGCTCGACGCGAGAAGCGATCCTTGTCGAAGCCAGGCATTGCTTCGCCCAGAACGGCTACGACGGCACGTCCCTGAACGACATCGCCGCTGGCGTCGGCATCCGTCGCGCCAGCCTGTTGCACCACTTCCACTCGAAGGACGCGATCTACCAGGCGGTGTGCGAGCGGGCCGTGGCCGACTGGGCCGAGTGCATCGACCAGGCGGTCAGCGGGCCGGTCGGCGAGGGCTGGAACTACGTCGACCAGGTGCTCACCGCCGCGGTGCGCTGGTTCGCCCAGAATCCCGAGTTCGTCCGTCTCGTTCGCCACGAGTCGTTGGCCGCCGGCGATCACCCCGGCTTCGACCTGGGCGTCGCGGTCCGCCCATGGTTCGAGCGGGCCGTGAACCACTTCGACCGCGAGATGGGCGCCGGACGGTTCCGCAAGCACGATCCCGAGCAGCTGCTGATCAGCGGCTACGGGGCGGTGCTCAACTACTTCAGCGACGTCCACTTCCTGGAGAGCCTGCTGGGCAGGGACCCGATGACCGAGGAGGCCATCGAGGCCCGGATCGAAGCGGTCCGCGAGTTCTTCCGGGCCGCGCTCGAGCCCTGACCCGTCGCCGCCGGTCGCGCGCACGCCGGGCGGCTGCACACCGGCTGTCCTCGCCTTCCCACCGGTTGGGCATGACTTCGGGCGGGGGACTGCCCGTCGGTACCCTGACCGGCCATGCCCACCCTCTCGGAGGCCGCATCCAAGGAGCTCTTGGGCGCCTTCGGGGTGCCGTTTCCGCCCGAGCGGGTCGTGGGCTCGACCGACGAGGCGGTCGCTGCCGCCGACGACCTCGGCTACCCGGTGGTCGTCAAGCTGGGCGGAGCCGGCATCGCCCACAAGACCGAGCGCGGGCTCGTCCGGCTCGGCCTCGGCTCGGCCGAGCAGGTCCGTGATGCCGGCACGGAGCTCCTGGGGGCGGGCACGCCCGACGACGGCGACGTCCACCTACTGGTGGCGCCAATGTTGCGGGCCAGCCGCGAGCTGATCGCGGGACTCCACCGCGACCCGCAGTTCGGCATGACGGTCATGCTCGGCGTGGGCGGCATCGTGGCCGAGGCGGTGGCCGACGTGACCTTCCGGCTGGTGCCGATCGAGCCGGTCGACGCCGAGGAGATGATCGACGACCTGGCGCTCCAGGCCCTCCTGGGCGAGTTCCGCGGCGAGCCGGCGGTCGACCGGACCGCCGTGGCCGACGTGTTGCTAGCGCTGTCGCAGGCCGCGACCGCACGCGGCGACCTGGCGTCGGCCGATCTCAACCCCCTGCTCATCGTTGGGGGCCGCCCGGTGGCGGTGGACGCGCTCGTGGAGCTCCGCTGATGGCCGGCGCGGGCCCGGGCACCGACGCCGACACCGACCGGTTCCGGGCGCTGTTCGAGCCGCGCGGGGTGCTGGTGGCCGGCGCCTCCACGCACCCGGGGAAGTTCGGCTTCGTCAGCCTCCACAACATCCTGGCCTGCGGATACGAGGGCAAGGTGTTCGCCACCAACCGCGATGGGGCCGAGGTGCTTGGCGTCCGCAGCGTGGCCGAGGTCGACGACCTGCCGGGCGGCGAGATCGACCTGGTCTTCGTGTGCACGCCGGCGTCCAGCAATGCCGACCTGCTGCGTGCCTGCGCCAAGAAGGGGATCACGGCCGCCTTCATCGCCTCCGCCGGCTACGGGGAGATGCAGACCGACGAGGGGCGCCAGGCCGAGGCCGAGCTGGTCGCCCTCGCCGACGACCTGGGCATCCTGCTCGCAGGGCCCAACGGGCAGGGGGTCGTGTCACCCCCGGCCAAGCTGTGTGCCCAGATCGTGGCGCCGTTCCCGCCCCGCGGCCACATCGGCATCGCCAGCCAGTCGGGCAACTTCGTCAGCTCGTTCGAGAACTACGCCCAGCTCACCGGGGTGGGCGTGAGCCGGGCGGTGTCCGCCGGCAACGCCGCGGCCGTCACCGTCCCCGATTACCTCGAGTACTACGCCGACGATCCCGAGACCCGCGTCGCCCTGGCGTACGTCGAGAGCGTCGGCGACGGCTGGGACTTCGTCCAGCGGCTGCGGCACATCGCCGCCCGCCTGCCGATCGTCCTGGTCAAGGGCGGCGCCAGCGTGGGCGGCAAGCGGGCGGCCGCCAGCCACACCGGTGCGCTGGCGAGCGACGACCGGGTGTTTGACGGCGCCTGCCGCCAGGCCGGCGTGTCCCGGGCCGGCACGATCGAACAGGCCTATGACATCGCCGCCACGTTCGCCACCCAGCCACTGCCGCAGGGCAACCGGGTGGTGGTCGTGAGCACCGCCGGTGGGTGGGGCGTGGTCACGGCCGATGCCCTCGCCCGAACCGGCCTCGAGCTGATCGGCCTGCCCGACGACCTGCGGGCGGCGATCGATGCCGAGCTGCCTCCCCGCTGGAGCCGCAACAACCCGATCGACATGGCCGGCGGCGAGACCCGTGACACGGTGCCCAAGGTGCTGGAACTGGCGGCCTCGCACCCGGACGTCGACGCCGTGATCTTCCTCGGGATGGGCATCCAGGCCAACCAGGCCAAGCTGATGCGGGAGGGGCCCTTCTGGCCCGATCACGGGCTCGAGCGCATCGTCGCCTACCACGAGCGCCAGGACGCCCGCTTCGCCGAGGCGGCGGCGTCGGTGAGCGAGGCCACCGGCAAGCCCGTCCTCAGCGCCACCGAGCTGGCGATCACGTCGCCCGGCAACGCTGCGCCGGCCGGGGTCCGGGTCAGCGGGCGGCTCTGCTACGCATCGGCCAACCGGGCGGTCACCGCGCTCGATCACCTGTGGCGTCGCTCGCGCTGGCTGCAACGCCGGGGCCTGGCGTGATTCCGCCTCGCATCCGGAGGTTTCCCGGCGAGACTTGCGCCGCCGCCTGTCGGCGGCCTCGCTTCCCGGTCGCTCGACCGGCGGAGCCGGCTCGAGCGACGGCGAGGGGCTCCGGCGGAGCCTCCGCCCCCCGCACCCCCCGCCAATGAGCCGACACTGGGTCGTTGCGGGGGCGCTCGCCCTAGTGGGGCTCGGCGCCGGCGCGGCGGCGGTGGCGCTCGATGCCAAGCCGGCGTCCAGCGCCATCGGCGCCGATGCCGCCACCACGCCGGTGCTGTCAGCCCGCCGGGCACCCGAGGTCATCGCCGCCCCCGTCGCCAAGCGCCAGCTGGCCGGCGACCTACAGGCGTGGCTGGCCGCCTCGCCACCCGCCACGTGCCTGGCGGTGGAGAGCCGGGGTGACGCGCTCTTCGAGCACAACCCAACGGTGCCGCTCGCAGGCGCCTCCACCCAGAAGCTGCTGACCGCCACCGGGTTGTTGCTCGCGCGGGGGCCGGACGCCCGGCTCGAGACCCGCGCGGTGGCGGCCGCGTCCCCGCGTCGCGATGTCGTGGTCGGCGACCTGTTCGTCGTGGGTGGTGGCGACGCCGCGCTCGGCGTGCCGGCGTGGAGCCGCGATGCTCCCGACCCGCGGGACAGGGTCGTCCACGACGTGGACGGGCTGGTGGACGCCATCGTCGCCGCGGGCGTCACCCGCATCGAGGGATCGGTGGTGGGCGACGGCAGCCGCTACGACGGCGAGCGCTACAACCCGGCGTGGCCGCAGCGGTTCATCGATCAGGACGCCGTCGGCCCCATCGCCGGGCTCATGGTCAACGACGGGTTCGCCGCCTTCTCCCCGGCGCAGTCGGCGGCGGCCACGGTGCCGGCGCCCGACCCGGCGGCCGACGCCGCCCGGGTCGTCACCGACCGGCTGCGGGCCAAGGGCGTCGCGGTGGTCGGTGCCCCCCGTGCGGGCCGGGCGCCGGGCGGCGCCACCGAGGTGGCGTCGCTGGCGTCGCCCCCGGTGTCCCAGATCGTGGCCGAGATGCTGACCTACAGCGACAACGAGACGGCCGAGGCGGCGCTCAAGGAGATCGGCGTCGCCACGTCCGGGAACGGGTCGGCGGCGGCGGGGAAGGCGGCGCTGACCCGGCTCCTCACCGACGCCGGGGTCGCCGTCGACGGCGTCGGGCTGGTCGACGGGAGCGGCCTGTCGAGCCAGGGCCGGCTCACGTGCCGCAGCCTGACCGAGCTGCTCACGCTCCCCGAGACGGGGCCCGTGCTCCGGGATGGCCTGGCCGTGGCCGGCGAGACCGGCACGCTGGCCGAGCGCTGGCGGGGCACGGAGGTGGCGGGGCGCCTGCGGGCCAAGACGGGCTCGCTGCGCAACGTCACCGCCCTGGCCGGGGAGGTCGAGCCGCTGGCCGGGGGCAGGGTGGCCTTCGCCTACGTCGCCAACGTGCCGGACCCCGGCCCGCTCGAGCCGGGCGACGTCGACATGGACCGCCTGGGCGACATCCTCATCAGCTACGGACGCGGCATCGACCTGGCGGCGCTGGCGCCCCAGCAGGCCCCGTAGGTACGCAACTTGTCGCAGTTGGGGCTGCCATGGCGACGCTAACCACGACAAGTTCGGGTGGGCCGTCAGCCCCAGCTCTTGCCGTCCGGGGCGCGGAGGGCGGCGGGGGGCTTGACCGGGGTGACCGTGCGGGCCTTGAGCATGGCGACGTTGCCGCCGGCCCGGTCCTCGACCACCCCCCTGATGCGCAGAAACGCGCTGCCCCGCACGTCGGTGCGGCAGCGCTCGTAGAGCTGGGGGGCGAGCATGACGTTGACCAGGCCGTGCTCGTCCTCGAGCAGCAGGAACACCGCCCCCTGGCCGGTGCCGGGCCGCTGACGGCAGACGACCAGGCCCGCGGTGTCGACCGTCCGCTTCGGCGGGACGTCGAGCAGCTCGCGGCTGGACCGGATCCTGCCCCGCAGCCCGCTGCGGAGGAACTGCATGGGGTGGGCATCGGGCGACAGCCCGAGCACGTCGTAGTCGTCGGCCATCGCCCGGAAGCGGGACACCTCCGACAGCGGCACGTGATCCTGCTCGGTGGGCAGGTCCAACCGCAGCTGCCGGTAGCGGGGGCGGCCGGCGGTGCGTTTCGTGGGCTGTGGCGCCCCACTGCCCAGGCCGAGCAGCCAGAGCTGCCACAACAGCTCCCGGCGCCGGAGGCCCAAACCGTCGAAGGCCCCGACCCGGATGGCGTTCTCGATGGCCTCCCCGGCCAGACCGGTGCGGTGCGCGAAGTCGCGGAGCGACCGGTAGGGGCCACCCCGGTCGCGTTCATCGACGACGGCCGCGGCGGTGGCCGCCCCCATACCCCGGACGTAGCGGAGCCCGAGGCGCACCGTGCCCAGCCCCTCGGTGCTCGCCACGGTGCAGGGCACCCGGCTGGCGTTGATCTCCGGTCGCAGAATCTCGACGCCGCGCCGCCGGGCGTCGTTGATGAACACGTGGGGCGGGTAGAAGCCCATGGGCCAGTTGTTGAACAGGGCGCAGAAGAACTCGGCGGGGTAGTACTCCTTGAGCCAGGTGGTCTGGTACGCCAGCAGCCCGAAGGCGGCGGCGTGGCTCTTGGGGAACCCGAACTGGGCGAACCCCGCCAGGCTCTCGAAGGTGCGCTCGGCCACGTCGAGGGGCACGCCGTTCTCCTCGGCACCGGCCAGGAACTTGTCCCGGTACCACTCGATCTCCTCGCCCCAGTCCTTGCGGCCCATGGCCCGCCGGAACGTCTCGGCCATGCCGTCGGTGAAGTTGCCCATGGCGACGGCCACCTGCACCACCTGCTCCTGGTAGAGCACCACGCCGAAGGTCTCACCCAGCACCTCCCGGACGCAGTCGTGCGGGACCAGGTTGGGCGAGTCGGGGTTGGAGCGGCCCTCGACGTAGTTGTGGACCGCCCCGCCGACGATGGGGCCGGGGCGGATGATCGCCACCTGGGCGGTCAGGTCGTCGAGGTTCTGCGGCTTGGTGCGGGGCAGGATGCCGGCCTGGGCCCGGGACTCGATCTGGAACACCCCGACGGTGTCGCCCCGCCCGATGCGGTCGTACACCCGCTGGTCCTCGAAGTCGATGCGGGACAGGTCGATGTCGACGCCCCGATGGATGGCGCAGAGGTCGAGGCACTCCTCGACCAGCGACAGCATGCCCAGCGCCAGGAAGTCGATCTTCACCATCCGGGCATCGTCGATGTCGTCCTTGTCCCAGTGGCAGAGGTACCGACCCGGCCAGGCGGCGGGCTGGACGGGCACGCAGTCGATGAGCGGATCGGAGGCGATGACCACCCCACCGACGTGCTGGGAGAGGTGCCGGGGGAAGTTCGCCAGCTGTCGGGCCAGCTCGATGAGATGCCCCCAGCCCGGGGTCGCGGCAAGTGGGCGCAGCTCGGGGACCCGCTCCATCTCCGCCCGGACGTTGGTGGCCGAGCCGTAGCCCTCGGCCAGCTTGGCCAGCCGGTCGATCTCCGCCGCCGGCAGGCCCAGCGCCTTGCCCAGGTCGCGCACCGCGCTGCGGATGCGGTAGCGGGGGAAGGTGGCGACCAGCGCGGCATGGTCGCTGCCCCAGTGCTCGTACACCTCCCGGAACAACCGGTCGCGGATGTCACGAGGGAAGTCCAGGTCGATGTCGGGGAGGCTCGACATTGTGTCGTTGAGGAACCGCCCCAGGAACAGGTTCTTCTCGATCGGATCGATGTGCGACAGCCCGATCAGGTAGCACACGATGCTGCTCACACTGGAGCCCCGGCCCCGCCCGGGCGGCATGCCCAGGCGCCCCCGGGGGGCGTCGCCCCGCACCTCGGCCGCCACCTTCTTGGCCAGCTGCAGCACCTGGTGGTACACGAGGAAGAAGCCGGCCATCCCGTGCCGGGCGATGAGCCCCAGCTCCTCGTCCAAGCGATCCCGCGCCACGCCGAGCGACGCCCCGCTGTAGCGCTCGTCGAGCTCCCGGCGGCAGAGCTCCGACAGCCACGAGTCGGGGGTGTGGCCCTGGGGGACGTCCGGCGTGGGGAGCCGGTAGCCCAGGTCCTCGGTCAGGTCGAAGCCGCAGCGCTCGGCGATGCGGAGGGTGTTGGCCACGGCCTCGGGCCACTCGGCGAAGCGCTCGGCTTGCTCGGCCGGGCTCCTCAGGTAGAACTCGCGGTTGGGCCGGCGTTGGCTGTGGCAGCCGTCGAGCGTGGTGCGGTGGCGGATGGCGCAGAGCGCGTCGTGGAGCCGGTGCCGCTCCGGGTCGTGGTAGTGGACGTCCCCGGTGGCGACGATCCCCACGCCCAGCTCGCGGGCCAGCGACACCTGCGCCCGGATGCGGGGCTGGTCGCCCTGGACCAGGTTGTCGTGCAGCTCGACCCACACGTTCCCCGGGCCGAACCAGTCGACCCAGCGGCGCAGCACGTCCCTCGCCCCCGACCGATCGCCGGCCACCACCCGTTGGGCCAGCTCCCCGCGACGCCCGCCGGTGAGGCAGACGACCCCGGCGGTGTGCTCCCGCACGTGGCGGAGGGCGGCGCAGGGGTCACGGCGGCGCCGTTCCCGATCGGCCTGCTCGACCAGGCCCCAGCCGTTGGCCAGGCTGACCAGCCGGCACAGGTTGGCGTATCCCTGGCGGGTCTCGGCCAGCAGCGTGAGGTCGTGGCGGGAGCCCGGAGGGACGTCGTCGGGGCCGGCATCGGGGTCGGCGTCGGGGTCGACCGCCACGGTGAGCTCGACGCCGATGATGGAGCGGATGCCGGCGTCCCGGCACGCCCGGGCGAACACCATGGCGCCGTAGAGGTTGTTGCGATCGGTGATCGCCAGGGCGTCGTAGCCATGGCCGGCGGCCCGGGCGATCAGCTCCTTGGGGGAGGAGGCGCCCTCCAGCAGCGAGTAGCAGGTGTGGAGGTGCAGCTCGGCATACGGGGCGTCCTCCAGCCCCGTGATCGTCATGAGCGCTGCGCCCACCACGTCTCGTCCCCCAGGTCGCGGTAGACGGTGACGAGGCGCCCGTCGGCCAGCACCAGCCGGTAGTACAGCCGGGACAGCGGGTTGGGCCCCCACCAGCCCTCGTCGATGCGCCAGCGCTCCGCCACCCGCGTCACCGGGACGGGCCGCCGGCGACCCTGCGGTCCCGGCAGCCCGATCGCCTGGGGGACGCCCGCGGGGCCGACCTGGACGGGAATGCAGACCGGGGCGTTCAGCGGTCGAGGCGTCACTCGAGCTCCACCAGCGCCCACCGGCGTTCGGGGATCCGGCTCCACGGTTCCACGGGGACCATCCGCCCCACCAGGCTCCGCCCGAAGCGAGCCTGCAGCTGGCGCATGCCCTCTTCGATGCGCTCTCGCCGCTCCGCCGAGGCACTCCGGGTCGGCAACAGCTCGCCCTGCCAACCCCGTGACGGCCGCAGCCCCCGCAGCTCGATCGACAGCTCGCTCACCGGGCCCGGCAGCGACGCCCGTTCGAGAGCCGGGGCCAGCGTCACCCACAGGCCGTCGCGGTCGCACCGGGCGTGACGCAACGTCACCCTGGACTCCCAACGCTTGCCCTGCTCGGTCTCGGCCCGCACGACGAGCTGGCGGGCCACCCGTCCCCGTTGCCGCGGGTGGCGCAGCACCCGGCGGAGCACCTGGCCGGCGGCGGCCAGCACCGCCTCCCGGCTGGTGAGCGGCTCGGGAAACGCCAACCGCTCCCGCACGTGTTCCTCGCGGGGACGGGGGCGCACCGGCTCGGCGGCACCGTCGAGGAGCGCCACCAGGCGCTTGCCCTGCGCGCCGAACTGGGCCACCAACGCGTGCCGGGGCAGGGCCGCCAACTGGCCCACCGTAGTGATGCCGACCAGCCGCAACCGGCGGATCAACTCCGCCTCCACCGGTAGCGCCGTCACCGGGACCGGCGTGATGAAGACGGCCACCCCGGCCTCGTCGACCACCATGACGTTCCGGGAATGGCCCTGCCCGGCTGCCTGCGACGCCGCCAGCCCGGCCACGAACTTGGTGGGCCCTACCCCCAGCCGGGGTCGCAGCTCGCTCGGCACGCACCCGAGGAGTGCGGCGTGCAACGCGGCGGGCGAGCGATAGCAGCGGGCGAAGCTCGCGAGCTCGACGTAGGCCGTCCCCAGGCCTGCGGGTTCCACCCCGGGCACCACCCGTTCGAGAGCGTCGAGGATGGCGGCATCCCGGGCCTCGTACCGTGCCGGCCGGGCGTCGAGCACCACCAGCGGGGGACAGCGGCCCATCGCCTCTGACAGGCGCTGGCCCTCCAACACCCCCTCGGCCGCCGCCGCCGGGGACGCCGACCACACCGCCCGGGAATCGGGGTGGGCCACCGCGACCGGACGACCCCACAGCTCGGGCCGGTCGGCGAGCTCGCAGGCCAGCGGGAAGCGGGGGACCACCAGGCACCCGATCATGTCTTCCATGGGCAGCCCACCCTATACGAACAACAGTTCGATTAGCTAGGGTGGGGCCTGAGCGAGCGCCCCGGAGGGGCAATGAGCGAGCCCTGGGCCCGAGCGGCCCGCCGCCGAAGGCGGCAAGAGCGGGAAACACAGCGTCGGAGCCCGAGCGGCCCGGCCGTAGGCCAGGAGCGGGAAGCATCTTCGGTGGCCCCGATGTTCCCCTTGGGCACCGTGCTCGTGCCCGGGATGGTGCTGCCGCTGCACGTGTTCGAGCCCCGTTACCGGCGCATGGTGGACGACTCCCGCACCCACCACGACGGCACGTTCGGCGTGGTGCTCATCGAGCGGGGATCCGAGGTCGGCGGCGGCGACGTCCGCACCGATGTCGGCACGTTGGCCCGCATCGAGCGCGCCGAGGAACTACCCGACGGCCGCTGGATCCTCGGCGTGGTCGGCATCCATCGCATCCGCGTCGAGCGCTGGCTCCCCGACGACCCCTACCCCCGGGCGCAGATCTACGAGTGGGCCGAAGAGCTCCGAGAGCCGGCCGAGGACGCTGAGGAAACCGGCGACGATCGGGACGAGATCACAATCCTGCTGCGGCGGGCGGCCGCACTGCGGCGGGAGATCGGCGAGCCGGCGCCGCCGCTCGACCTCGAGCTGGCGGACGATCCGGTGGTCGCCGGCTACCAGGCGGCGGTGGTGGCGCCCCTGGGCCCGGCCGATCGCCAGGTGCTGTTGGCTGCGCCGACCGTGCCCGCCCGGTGGCGACTGCTGCGCGCGCTGCTGGTCGACCAGATCGATTTGCTCCAGGCACGCCTCGCCGCCGGGTAACCCACGAATCGCGCACGTATTGGCGTAGGCGGGGGGTGCAAGGGCGGTTGGAGGGCGATGAGTCGGTCGAAGGCCGACACCATCACGGGGCGGCGGGCGGGGCTCGGGCTGGAGGGTCTCCCTCCCCCGTCCGCCCGGCGTGGTACAACCAGGCATCCCCAGCGACGAGGAGCAGGCAGAGGTGCCGGAGCCGCAGTCGAAATCGATCCCCGAGATGACGAGTGAACTGTGGGCACTCACCCGGGACTACGCCAAGCAGGAGACCATCGACCCCCTCAAGGGAGTGGGGCGTTACCTGACCTTCGGTGTCCCCGGCGCACTGCTGATCGGGTTCGGCATGGTGCTGCTCATGCTGTCGGGGTTGCGGGCGTTGCAGACGCAGACCGGCAGCGCGTTCCACGGCAGCCTGTCGTGGCTCCCGTACGCCATCGTGCTGGTGGTGGCGGTCGGGTTGGTCGCACTTGCCGTCACTCGCATCACCAAGGCGAAGAGGTAGGCCGATGGCAGTGAGCGCGACACGCACCAAGCCCATCACCCGGGACGATCTCGAGGCGAAGTTCCGCGAGCTCGAGGGCGGGGCGCGCGAGCAGGTCGCATCGGCGAGGACCACCCTCATCACCGCGGGCGGAATCGCGGTGTTCATCGTGCTGTTGTTGGTGTTCCTCCTCGGCCGGCGCGCCGGCAAGCAGCGCAGCACCGTCGTCGAGATCCGGAGGGTTTAGGAGTGGCAAAGCTCCAGCCGGTGAGCCGGGTCGATCGTGCCCTCAAGGTCGTCCAGGCCCATGGCAGTCGACGTGGCGTGAGGGAGCGATCGCCGGGCTGGTTCCGGGTGTACGTGGCGGTATGGGGCATCCGGCACCTGCGCCGGCTCCTCGGGAGTGAGCCGGTCGTGGTCTACCGGGCGGAGATCGAGCCCGGGCACGCGATCGAGATCAAGCACCTGACCGAGACCTACAAAGGCAAGCGCGTTCGTCGGCGCTGACCGCCGGCGCCACAATGGACGCGTCATGCGCGTCCTGCTCCGCAACCCGCGTCGCGAGGTCGAGGTCGAAGGCCCCCTCAGCGTCGGAAAGCTGCTGCGCCGGCTCGACCTCAACCGCGAGTCGGTCCTCGTGGTGCGCGGCGACACGCTGGTGCCCGGCGACGCCATGCTTGCCGACGACGACGTGATCGAGGTCCGCCCTGTGATCTCCGGTGGCGCCCCGGTGACGAGGGAGGCGCAGCCATGAAGTGCGCCGTGTGCCGCGGACCGGCCGTGATCGACCTGCGCCGCCACAACGCCAACTTCTGCCCCGATCACTTCCTCAAGTTCTGTCGCGACCAGGTGGCCCGGGCCATCGACGAGCACGACATGATCGAGCCGGGGGATCGCGTCCTCGTGGCCGTCTCGGGCGGGAAGGACAGCCTCGCGCTGTGGGAGCTCCTGCTCGAGCTCGGCTACGACGCCGAGGGCATGACCATCGGGCTCGGCATCGGCGACTACAGCACCGCTAGCACCGGGGCCGCGGTGGGGTTCGCCGAGCGCCGTGGCCTCACGTTGCACCGCGTCGACCTGCGCCGCGACTACGACTACGACATCCCCACGGCATCCGCGGTCACCGGACGGGTGCCGTGCTCGTCGTGCGGGCTGTCCAAGCGCCACCTGATCGACAAGGCGGCCCTCGACGGCGGCTACGACGTCGTGGCCACGGGCCACAACCTCGACGACGAGACTGCAGTTCTCTTCGGCAACGTGCTCCACTGGCACACCGAGTACCTGGGGCGCCAGCGGCCCACGCTCGCCGAGCGCATCGGCCCGAGCGGCTCGGGGCCCGGGGCGCGGGTGTTCCCGCGCAAGGTCAAGCCACTCGTCCGGCTCTCCGAACGCGAGACGGCGGCCTATTGCGTGCTGCGCGGCATCGACTACATCGTCGAGGAGTGCCCGATGGCCGAGGGCAATCGCCATCTCCGCTACAAGGAGGCGCTCAACGCCGTCGAGGCCGCATCGCCGGGGGCGAAGCAGGCGTTCTACTTCGGGTTCCTGGACCGGGCCGCCTCCCGCTTCGGGCCCGACGCCGACGGTGCCGATGGTGAGCTCCGAGCCTGCGGCCGCTGCGGCGCGCCGACGACCGGGGAGGTGTGTGCCTTCTGCCGCCTCGTCGACCGGGTGGGGGGGCACGAGCCGGTGCCGGTCGAGCTGGTCCGCCCCCGGCGCGGCGGCCGACGACGGAACCCGTCCAGGGCCCGCTCGTGAGCAGGCCGTTCGCCGACGGGGACGAGGTGCTGCTGGTCGACGCCAAGAAGCGCCGCTACCTGGTGACGTTGGCCAGCGGGGGAGAGTTCCACACCCACGCCGGCGTGATCGGCCACGACGACGTCATCGGCGCCGCCGAGGGTGCCACGTTCCGCTCCTCGCACGGCTCGCCCTTCCTCGCCATCCGGCCGACCCTGGCCGACTTCGTGCTCAAGATGCCCCGCGGAGCCCAGGTGATCTACCCCAAGGACCTGGGCCCGATCCTCATGCTCGCCGACATCTTCCCCGGCGCCCGCGTGCTCGAGTCGGGGGTCGGGTCCGGTGCGCTGTCGATGACGCTGGTCCGGGCCGGCGCGGTGGTGACCGGTTACGAGCTGCGGGAGGACTTCGCCCGCCGAGCCCAGCGCAACGTGGCCACGTTCCTGGGTGGGGATGCGCTGGCCAACTACCGGGTCGAGATCCGCGACGCGTACGAGGGCGTCGACGAGACCGACGTCGACCGGGTGGTGCTCGACCTGCCCGAGCCGTGGCGCGTCGCCAAGCACGCCGCCCGCGCCATGCACCGGGGCGGCGTCCTGGTGGCGTACACCCCGCAGGTCACGCAGGTCCTGCACCTCCGCAACGAGCTGCTGGGCAACGGCTTCGGCATGGTGGACACGATCGAGGTCCTCAACCGGGGCTGGCACATCGAGGGCCAGTCGGTGCGGCCCGACCATCGCATGGTCGCCCACACGGGCTTCCTGACGAGCGCCCGTCTCCTGAGCTGACGGTCCGCCGAACGCCGGTGCCCGACTGTGCGAGCATCGTCTGCCATTCGTGGCCGCGCCGAGCGTGCGATGTCGAGGCTCGCGGGTGACCGGGGCGGCTGGGGAAGGGTGAGGTGAACGTGCTGGATGTCGTGCTGGTCCTCGTGGCCATAAGCGCGGCCATGGCCGGCTACCGGCTCGGTTTCGTCGCCCGCGCCACGTCGTGGGCAGGTCTGGCCCTGGGCGTCACCGTCGGTGCTCTGGTCCTGCCGTCGCTGCTGCGCCACCTGCGGGGCTCCAGCGACGTGACGGTCGCGTTGGTCGCGATCGCCGCCCTCGTGGGCAGCGCGCTCCTCGGTCAGGCCCTGGGCCTGGTGTTGGGCACCCGGCTCAACGTCGCCCTGCCGGACGGGCCGGTGCGCCGGCTCGACCAGGTCGTCGGGGCGCTGCTCGGCATCGCCGGGCTGCTCGTGGGACTGTGGCTCCTGCTGCCGACGTTGGCCGACGTGCCGGGCTGGACGTCCGAGCAGGCCCGTGGCTCGGTGATTGCCCGGGAGGTCAACGCCCGCTTCCCGGACGCCCCGGACACGCTGCAGGCGTTGCGGCGGCTCGTGGGGGACAACCCCTTCCCCCGGGTCTTCGATGCCCTCAGGCCGTCGCCGGACCCCGGCGTGGTCCCCGGGGCCAGCGGGCTCTCCGACGCCGTCGCCACGTCGGTCGCGGCCTCGACCGTGAAGATCGAGGGCGAGGCCTGCAGCCGGATCCAGGAGGGGAGCGGGTTCTTCGTGGCCGACGACCTGGTGGTGACCAACGCCCACGTGGTCGCCGGCGAGGACGACTCCGACGTGGTGCTGTCCGACGGCAGCCGGGTGGACGGCACCGTGGTGGCCTTCGATCCGGTCCGTGACCTGGCGGTCCTGCGCACCTCGGAGGCCGACCGACCCGCGCTGCCGCTGGACGAGGCCGAGGTCGGCACCTCGGGCGGGGTGTTCGGACATCCCGGTGGCGGCCCGCTCGAGATCAGCCCGTTCCAGGTCGGCGAGCAGATCACCGCGGTCGGCACCGACATCTACGACTCGCGTCGGAGCGAGCGGCAGGTCCTGGTGCTGGCGGCCGACCTGGCGCCGGGCGACTCCGGGGGCGCGCTGGTCGACCCTCGAGGTCAGGTGACCGGGGTGGCCTTCGCAATCGCCCCCGACCGCCCGAGCGTCTCCTACGCCCTCGACGTCGACGAGGTGACCGCCGTCCTGTCCGGTGACCTCACCCAGGAACGGGACACCGGCGACTGCCTCGTTTAGTGGGGCGGCTCGCAACACGGCGCCGGAAATCAACGGCCCTCGGCGCCACTGGCTGCGTCCTCGTCCTCGCCGCAGCTACGGCAGCGCCTTCGTCCTGCGTCCTTGCCATCGACGCCGATGGCTCGCCGATTTCCGGGCGAGCGTTGCGAGCCGCCCCACTACCCCCTACTCGACCGCTACTCGACCCCTACTCGACCTCGATGAATATGCACTCGCCGGGGCACTCTTCGGCGGCCTCGATGACCGCCTCTTCCTGCCCGGCGGGCACGTTGGCGAGACCTTCCGCGCCGCCCGGGTCGGAGAAGACCTTGTCGCCTTCCTTCACGTAGGCCAAGCCGTCGTCCAGCAGGGTGAACACGTCGGGGGCGATCTCCTCGCAGAGGCCGTCGCCAGTGCAGAGATCCTGGTCGATCCAGACCTTCATACCTGTGACCCACTCCCTGGCTCGATGCGGAGACTGGCCGAGGTGCGTCAGCTGGCCTCCCAGCCGTGGATGTACCTCAGTCGCAGTCAGACTAGCGAACCCGGCGATTAACACGGCAATTCCAGAACAAATGTCACGCAGATGCGCGGAATTTGATGCTGCCTGGTTCGGCGGGGGCCGGTGTAGGGTCCGAGCCAGGGACCGATAGAGGAGGTGGTCACCGTCGACGAACAACGCGACCAACGCCGCCGGTCCGCAGCGGATGCCGACGTGGCCGGGCAGCACGACGAGATCCGCGCCCTGGAGGAAGAGGTGCTGGCGCTGCGCCGGCGGCTGCAGGATGCCCCCAAGCGGGTGCGCACGCTGGAGGAGCGGCTGCTCGAGACCAAGGGCCAGCTCGCCCAGGCCGTGGCGCAGAACGAGAAGCTCACCTACACCCTGCGCGAGGCGCGCGAACACATCGCCGCGCTACGCGAGGAGGTCGACAAGCTCACCCAGCCCCCGGCCGCATACGGGACGCTCCTGTCGCGCAACGACGACGGCACCGTCGACGTCTTCTCCGGCGGCCGCAAGATGCGGGTCGCCGTGCACCCCGCCCTCGACGAGAACGACCTCGTGCGTGGCGGCGAGGTGGTGCTCAACGAATCCCTGAACGTCGTCATGGCGCGCACGCCCGAGACGACGGGCGAGGTGGTGACGGTCAAGGAGCTGCTCGAGGACGGCACCCGGGCGATCATCGTGGGTCGGGCCGACGAGGAGCGGGTTGCGGACCTGTCCGAGGGGCTCAAGGTCGACCGCATCCGCGCCGGCGACTCCGTGCTCATGGACCCGCGCTCGGGCCTCCTGTTGGAGAAGCTCCCACGTCCGGAGGTCGAGGAACTGGTGCTCGAGGAGGTGCCCGACATCTCCTACGACGACATCGGCGGGCTCGACGACCAGATCGAGCAGATCGCCGACGCCGTCGAGCTGCCGTTCCTGCACCAGGAGCTGTTCGCCGAGCACAGGCTCCCCGCCCCCAAGGGCATCCTCCTGTACGGCCCGCCGGGGTGCGGCAAGACCCTCATCGCCAAGGCGGTGGCCAACAGCCTCGCCAAGAAGGTCGGTAGCCAGTCGGTCGACGCCAAGGCCAAGAGCTACTTCCTCAACATCAAGGGCCCCGAGCTGCTCAACAAGTACGTGGGCGAGACCGAGCGCCAGATCCGCCTGGTGTTCCAGCGGGCCCGCGAGAAGTCCGAGGAGGGCTGGCCCGTCATCGTGTTCTTCGACGAGATGGACTCGATGTTCCGCACCCGGGGCAGTGGCATCAGCTCGGACGTCGAGTCGACGATCGTCCCCCAGCTGCTGGCCGAGATCGACGGGGTGGAGTCGCTGCGCAACGTCATCGTCATCGGCGCCTCCAACCGCGAGGACCTGATCGATCCC
>Ga0081538_10000334_pt1 | contig 53496 bp, 58 predicted proteins | sample TabmetS5T2R1_FD_71022 | JGI IMG/M metagenome (GOLD analysis project Ga0081538, IMG submission 71022) | Tabebuia heterophylla rhizosphere microbial communities from the University of Puerto Rico - S5T2R1 | ecosystem: Host-associated > Plants > Roots > Rhizosphere ...
GTCCCCCCATCAAGTCGATCTCCCTGGGTGGAGACCACCTGCCAGTGTCCACCCGCGACAGGTTCGCGAGGCGGCGAGAGCCCTGCTCGCCGCCTCCCGACCTGTCCTCTACGTCGGCGGCGGCGTCGTCAACGGGGACGCCTGCGACGAGCTGCTCGAGCTCGCCGAGGCCGGCGGCATCCCCGTAATCACGACCCTGATGGCCAAGAGCGCCTTCCCCGAGTCGCACCCGCTGAGCTACGGCTCTCCCGGCATGCACGGCTCCAAGTGGGCGAACTGGGGACTGAACAAAGCCGATCTGCTCGTCGCCGTCGGCGCGCGCTTCGACGACCGCGTGACCGGCAAGCTCTCGGCGTTCGCCCCGGGGGCCAAGGTGATCCACTTCGACATCGACGCCGCCGAGATCGGGAAGCTCCGGCACGCGGACATCCCGGTCACCGGCCCGCTCAAGGCGGCGCTCGGCGAGCTGACGAAGGCGTTGCGGTCAGAGCGGGTCAACAGCCAGGAGGGGCCCGTCGCCTGGCGGCGCCAGCTCGACGAATGGCGCGAGGAGTTCCCCTACCGCTACACCCGCGCAGGCGATTACGTGAAGCCGCAGGCGGTGATCGAAACGCTGCGGGACCTCACGACCGGTCGCGACGTCGTCTGGACGACCGGCGTCGGCCAGCACCAGATGTGGGCGATGCAGTACCTCGTCTGCGACCGACCACGCAGCTTCATCACCTCGGGCGGCCTCGGGACGATGGGCTACGGCCTCCCGGCGGCGATCGGAGCGAAGGCGGCCCGACCCGACGCGACCGTCGTCTGCATCGACGGCGACGGCTGCTTCCAGATGACCTCCCAGGAGCTGGCCACATCGGTGCTCGAAGGCCTCCCGATCGTCGTCGTCATCGTCAACAACGGTTGGCTGGGGATGGTGCGCCAGTGGCAGGAGATGTTCTACGCCAACCGCTTCTCCGAGACGCACCTGACGCACCAGGTGCCCGACTACGCCCAGCTCGCCGAGGCCTACGGCGCGGCCGGCTTCACGGTCGACTCCGACGACGAGCTGGAGGAAGTGCTCGAGGAGGCACTCGCCTGCGGCCGCACGGCGGTGGTCGACGCCCGCTGCGACCCGGAGGAGAAGTGCTTCCCCATGATCCCGGCCGGGGCCGCGGCCACCGAGGTCATCGAGTACACGGAAGAGGAGGCCGTCGAGGCGTGACGGTCGCTCGCCTTCAGCTCGCTCCCGTGGGGGAACCCATGTTTCCCCCACGCGCCCCCTTCTTTGATCAAGTGAGGAAACCTGCCGGTTCCCTCATATACCCTCCCCTGCGTCCCGAGCCGGAGACCGGCTCGTGACGCACACCGTCTCCGTCCTCGTCGAGAACCGGCCGGGCGCACTGGCCCGCGTCTCGAACATGTTCGCCCGGCGCGGGTTCAACATCGAGAGCCTCGCCGTCGGACCGACGGAGCGGCACGACGTCTCTCGCATCGTGCTCACGGTCGACTGTCCGTCGAGCCAGCTCGAGCAGATCGAGAAGCAGATGCACAAGCTCGTGAACGTCCTCCGCGTCTCGACGCTCGAGGCCGGCGAGGCCGTCGAGCGAGAGCTCGCGCTCGTTCGCGTCTCGGCCGATCCGAGCCGGCGCGCAGAGCTGATCGCCCTCGCCGACGTCTTCGACGCACGCGTCGCCGACCTCGGCCCCGACTCCATGGTCTTCGAGGTCGTGGGAACGCCGGAGCAGCTCGAGTCGTTCGAGGAGCTCCTGCGCCCGCACGGCCTCATCGAGCTCGCCCGCACGGGGCGGATCGGGCTCGCCAGGGCAGCCGCGAACCGCAGCCCCCGCCCCCAACACGTCCTCCGGTAGAGATGCCCGACCGGCGACCCCCACACCCACGGATGACGACTGCGACGCGGCGCCGGATCGTCGCGCTCGCCCTTGCACGTACTTGTCAGTACGCGCCGCGGACGATCGCGGCGCCCGGCTTGGTCGCAGCCGCCCCCGCTGGACGCGGGAGTCACCGGCCGGACATCTAGAAAGGAATCGCTTTCATGGCAGCAACAGTCCATCGCGAAGGCAACGTCGACCTCCTCTCCGGCAAGGTGGCCGTCCTCGGCTACGGGAGCCAGGGCCACGCCCACGCCCTCAACCTGCGCGACTCGGGCGTCGACGTCGAGGTCGGGCTCCGAGAAGGGAGCTCGTCGTGGGCCGCGGCCGAGGAGGCCGGGCTCACCGTCGGCACGTTCGCCGAAGCGGTGCGCGGCGCCCAGCTCGTCGCCGTCCTCCTCCCGGACCACGTCCAGAAGGGTGTCTTCGAGCGCGACGTCGCCGCGAACCTCGAGCCGGACGCGGTCGTCCTCTTCGCCCATGGCTTCAACGTCCACTTCGGGCAGATCAAGCCCGAGCCGGGGCACGACGTGATCATGGTCGCGCCCAAGGGGCCCGGGCACCGCGTCCGCCAGCTCTTCGAGGCCGGCGCCGGCACCCCGGGGCTCGTCGCCGTTGCGCAGGACGCGAGCGGGAGCGCGCTGGACGTGGCCCTCGCGTACGGGACAGCGATCGGCTGCGGCCGCGCCGGGATGATCGAGACGACATTCGCCGAGGAGACCGAGAGCGACCTCTTCGGCGAGCAGGCCGTCCTCTGCGGCGGCGTCACCGCCCTCATGCAGGCAGGTTTCGAGATCCTCGTGGACGCCGGCTACCAGCCCGAGATCGCCTACTACGAGTGCATCAACGAGCTCAAGCTGATCGTCGACCTCATCTACGAGGGCGGCTTCAGCTACATGCGCGACTCGATCTCCGACGTGGCAGAGTACGGTGACCTCACGCGTGGGCAGGTCGTCATCGACGAGCACGTGAGGACGAACATGAGGCAGCTGCTCGAAGACATCCGCAACGGCTCCTTCGCCCGCGAGCTGATCGCCGAGGAGGAGGCGGGCCGGCCGCGGATGACCGCGCTGCGGCGCATGGCCGCGCGCCATCCGGTGGAAACGGTGGGCGGTGAGCTGCGCGAGCTTGCGGGCCGCGAAGGACTCCTCGGCGCGGAGGCGCGTGTCGTCGGCAGTTGACGTCCCCGTAGCCCTTCTGGGCTATGGGACCGTCGGCTCGGCCGTCGACCGGCTCCTTCAGGAGAACGCAGAGGACATCGAGCGGGCCACGGGGCACCGCCTTCGCGTCGTTCGGGCGCTCGTCCGCGACGCCGCGAAAGAGCGGTCGCACGCGCCCCCCGACGGCGTCCTCACGACCGACTTCGCCGCCATCCGGGACGACCCGTCCATCGCCCTCGTCGCCGAGGTGATGGGTGGCCTCGAGCCGACGGGGGAGCACGTCCTGAACCTTCTGCGCGCGGGAAAGCCGGTCGTCTCCGCGAACAAGCAGCTGATCGCCCGGCGCGGCGCCGAGCTGTTCTCGACCGCCTCCGAGGCCGGCGTCCAGCTGCGCTTCGAGGCCAGCGTCTGCGCCGCGATCCCCGTGATCAAGATCCTGCGCGAGGCGCTCGTCGTCTCCAACGTCCACCGCGTGCTCGGCATCGTCAACGGGACGACGAACTTCATCCTCACGAAGATGGAGGAGGGCGCCGACTACGCGGAGGCGCTCGCCGAGGCCCAGCGGCTCGGCTACGCCGAGGCCGACCCGACCGAGGACGTGAACGGCGCCGACGCTGCCGCGAAGATGGCCATCCTCGCCACGATCGCCTTCGGCTCGCGCGTGACCGTGGCCGACGTCGCCTACGACGGCATCGAGCAGGTAACGAGCGAGCACGTGCGTGCGGCCCGCGAGATGCAGATGGTCGTCCGGCTGATCGGCGCGGCGACGCTGGTCGACGGGAGGCTCGACGTCCGCGTCGGCCCCGCGCTCGTCGACCGTCACCACCCGCTGGCTGCCGTCGAAGGCGCCTTCAACGCGGTCATGCTCCAGGGCGACGCCATTCGGGAGATCACGCTCGAAGGGCCGGGCGCCGGCGGCATGGAGACCGCCTCGGCGGTCGTGGCGGACATGGTCAGCGTCATCGGCACGACCGGCACCGGGTTCCTCCAGAACGACGCCTGCTGGCGGGAGCTCGAGCGCCTCCCGAGCGCAGAGATGCGCTCGCCGTACTACCTCCGGATCGACGTGGAGGACGTCGCGGGCGTGCTGGCTCAGGTCGCCCTTCGACTCGCCGCCCACCGCGTCTCGGTCGCCAGGCTCGTCCAGCACCAGGAGAACGGATCGGCGGCGCTCCATGTCGTCACCCACGAGGGCGCGGAAGGCGACCTGTCCAGCGCGCTCCAGGAGATCGAGTCCCTGCCGGAGACGAAGGGCCCGCCGTCGGCGCTGCCGGTCATCTCCGACCGCGGTGTTCCCGGCCTGGGCTGGGCCTAGGTTAGGAGGATCCGGCTGACCGACTCGCCAGTGCATGGAGCCGGCCTGACTCGGCGGAGCGCCGCACGAGGATTCCCGCGACGACCACCGCCAGGGCTCCGAGCGGCCACCCCTGTCGCAGGCACACGACGGCGAGGGCGACCACGACGAGCGCGTAGAGAACTCGAAGGATGAGCATGGACTCGAGTATAGGCTCGCAACGGATGACGATTCCACTGGCCGAGCGGTATTGCGACCGCCTCCCCTTCACGGAAGCGACGCCGTTCGTCTCGCTCGGTGAAGGCTCGACGCCGCTCCTTCCCGCCCCGCGCCTCTCCGAGCAGCTCGGGATCGAGCTCTTGCTCAAGTGGGAGGGCTCGAACCCAACCGGGAGCTTCAAGGACCGCGGCATGACCGTGGCGGTGTCGAAGGCGGTCGAGGAAGGCGCGGGTGCCGTCGTCTGCGCCTCGACCGGGAACACCGCCGCCTCCGCTGCCGCCTACGCGGCCCGGGCCCGGATCACCGCCGTCATCCTCCAGCCCGCGGGCGCGGTCGCGCGCGGGAAGATCGCCCAGGCCCAGGCGGTCGGCGCACGTATCCTCGAGGTGCAGGGCCCCTTCGAGGCCGCATTGGACGCGGCCCGCGAGCTGGGTCGGCGGGGAACGCACGCTCTCGTCAACTCGCTCAACCCCTACCGGCTCGAGGGGCAGAAGACCGCGGCGTTCGAGATCGTCGAGGAGCTCGGCGGCGCGCCAGACGCGCTGGCGCTCCCCTACGGCGGCGGCGGCAACACGCGCGCCTACGCGCTCGGCTTCGACGAGGCCGGCGCCGGGATGCCGCCTTTGCTCGCCGGTGAGGCCTCCGCCCGCGCCTACACGATGGCGACCGCGATCAGGATCGCGGAGCCGGCGCACCGCGCCGAGGCCGACGAGGCGATCGCCCGCTCGGGAGGGACGGCGGTGCCCCTTTCCGACGAGGAGATCCTGGCCGCCTGGCGCGACCTGGCCGAGCTCGAGGGAGTCTTCTGCGAGCCCTCCTCGGCGGCTGGAATCGCGGCGCTCCGGCGGGAGCGGCCCGAGGCCGGCGCACGGGTCGTCTGCGTCGTCACCGGCCACGGCCTCAAGGACCCGGACGCCGCCGGCCGCCTCTCCAGCCCTCCGCTCTTGGTCCCGCCCGACCCCGACGCGATCGCCGAGGCGGCGTCGTGAGGCTCACGGTGCGCGCGCCGGCGACCACCGCCAACCTCGGCGCCGCGTTCGACTGCGCCGCCGTCGCGCTCGATCTCTGGAACGAGGTCGTGATCGCGGACGGCGGCACCCCGGACCGGGAGCACCTGGGCGTCCAGGCCTTCGAGCGCATCGACCCGGCCGACGGCCTTCGCTTCGAGTTCTTCGACCGGATCCCGCGCGAGCGCGGGCTGGGTTCGAGCGCGGCGGTGATCGCTCTCGGGCTCGTGGCCGCGGCGCACGTCGCCGGCAGGGACCCCGACCCGGAATGGCTTTTGCGGGAAGGGCTCCCGCTCGAGGGCCACGCCGACAACCTCGCAGCCGCCCTCGCCGGCGGCGCCTGCCTGACGTCCGCAGGGCGGATCCATCGCGTGGCCGACGACGTTCCCGCCGTGCCAATCGCGCTCGTCCCCGATTCGACCCTCGCCACCGCGGAGGCGCGCGCGGCGCTGCCCGAGGAGGTTCCGCTCGGCGACGCCGTCTTCTCGGTCGGCCGCTCCGCCCTCCTGGGCGCCGGGCTCGCGGGCGGCTCGGAAGAGGTCTTCGCGGCCGCGCTGGACGACCGGCTTCACGAGCCCTACCGCGCCGCCCACGCGCCGCTGCTCGAAGCCGTCCGCGACGATCCTCCCAGCGGTGCGCTCGGCTCGACCATCTCCGGCTCGGGCCCGACCGTGATCGTCTGGGCGGCGCCCCACGAGGCCCAGGAGTGCTCGGTGGAGCTCTCCAGTCGATTCCCCGACGTCGAGGTGCTCTGGCTCTCGACCTCCGCGAAGGGAGCTGAGCTCGTCAGATGAGCCCCGACCCGTACGACCGCCCGTCCGACCCGGCCAAGCGGCGGAGCGCCGCGCTCACCGACGGCCCCGAGCGCGCGCCCGCCCGCGCGATGCTGAAGGGCATCGGCCTCACCGACGAGGACCTCGCGCGGCCCCTGATCGGCGTCGCCACGACCTGGATCGAGACGATGCCGTGCAACTTCAACCAGCGCGAGCTGGCCAAGCACGTCAAGGCCGGGGTGCGCAATGCCGGCGGGACGCCGATGGAGTTCAACACGGTCTCGGTCTCGGACGGCGTCTCGATGGGGACCGAGGGCATGCGCGCATCCCTCGTCTCGCGTGAGGTGATCGCGGATTCCATCGAGCTCGTAGCGCGAGGACACCTGCTCGACGGCCTTGTCTGCCTCGTCGGCTGCGACAAGACGATCCCGGCGGCCGTGATGGCGCTCGCGCGCCTCGACCTCCCCGGCCTCGTCCTCTACAACGGCTCCATCGCCCCCGGGCGCTTCCGCGGCCGGGACGTCACCATCCAGGACGTCTTCGAGGCTGTCGGCGCACACGCGGTCGGGAAGATGAGCGGCGAGGACCTGCACGAGCTCGAGGAGGTCGCATGCCCCGGCGCGGGCGCCTGCGGCGGGCAGTTCACCGCGAACACGATGTCGACTGCGCTCGAGTTCCTCGGCATCAGCCCGGCGGGCCTCAACGGGATCCCGGCGCTCGAGCCGGCGAAGACCGAGGCGGCCGAAGAGGCGGGCCGGCTGGTCATGGACCTCCTGCGGCGCGACGTGCGGCCCTCACAAGTGATCACGCGGGAGGCGCTCGAGAACGCAATCGCGTCGATCGCAGCGACGGGCGGCTCGACGAACGGTGTCCTCCACGTGCTGGCGATCGCGCGCGAGCTTTCGATCCCGCTCACCATCGACGACTTCGACCGGATCGCTTCCCGGACGCCCGTCGTCGCGAGCCTCAAGCCGGGCGGCCGCTTCGTGGCCACCGACGTCTACGAGGCGGGAGGCGTGGCGCTCGTCGCGCGGGAGCTCCTCAAGCGGGAGCTGGTGCACGCGGGCGCGCCGAACGTGGACGGCCGCTCGCTCGGCGAGATCGCCGCCGCCGTCCAGGAGCGGCCGGGCCAGGAGGTCGTCGTTCCCATCGAGGCGCCGCTCAAGCCCACGGGCGGGCTCGCGATCCTCTACGGCAACCTCGCGCCCGAGGGCTGCGTCGTCAAGCTCGCAGGCCACGAGCGCCTGCTCCACCGCGGCCCCGCGCTCGTCTTCGACTCCGAGGAGGCCTGCTTCGAGGCCGTCAAGGCCCGGCGCATCGAGCCGGGCGACGTCGTCGTCATCCGCTACGAAGGGCCGGCGGGCGGGCCCGGGATGCGGGAGATGCTGCACGTCACCGCCGCCATCGTCGGCGAGGGCCTCGGCGACGAGGTCGCTCTTGTGACGGACGGGCGCTTCTCAGGTGCTACGCACGGCCTGATGGTCGGCCACGTCTCGCCCGAAGCGGTGCGCGGCGGCCCGCTCGCAGCGCTGCAGGACGGAGACATCGTCGTCGTGGATGTCCGGGCGCGCGAGCTGCGCGCGGAGCTCTCCGATGACGAGCTCACAACGAGGCTGGCCGACTGGCGGCCGCCACCACCGCGGTACGCACAGGGCGTCTTCGCCAAGTACGCCGCGCTCGTCTCCTCGGCCTCGGAGGGGGCCGTGACCGGCCCCGGGACCCTGTGAAGGTCGTCCTCCTTCCCGGCGACGGCATCGGCCCCGAGGTAGCAGCCGCGGCCGCGCAGGTCCTTGGAGAGCTCCCGCTCGACTTCGAGCTGGAGGAGCACCTCTTCGGCGGCGCCGCGATCCACGCGACCGGCGACCCCCTGCCGCCGGAGACGCTCACGGCCGCCCAGGACGCAAACGCCGTGCTCATGGGCGCCGTCGGGGCGCCCGAGTTCGACGGCGCCGCCGTCCGGCCGGAGCAGGGCCTCATCCGCCTCCGCGGCGAGCTCGACGTCTACGCCAACCTCCGTCCTGCCCGCGCCGACGGCGTCGACCTGCTCGTCGTCCGCGAGCTCGTGGGCGGCCTCTACTACGGCGCGCGCGGCGTGCACGAGGACGGAACCGTCTTCGACACCATGGAGTACCGGCCGGAACAGGTCGAGCGTATTGCGCGCCGCGGCTTCGAGCTGGCCCGGGCCCGGCGCCACCACGTCACGTCCGTGGACAAGGCGAACGTGCTCGACACCTCGCGGATGTGGCGCGAGACGGTCGAGCGCGTGGCCGCCGACTACCCGGACGTGGCGCTCGAGCACATGCTCGTCGACAACTGCGGCCTCCAGCTCGTCATCTCACCGGAGCGCTTCGACGTCATCCTGACCGAGAACACATTCGGCGACATCCTCTCCGACGTCGCCGCCGGCGTGACCGGCGGCCTCGGGCTCGCCGGCTCCGCCAGCCTCGGCGACGAAAGGCCGGGGATCTTCGAGCCGGTCCACGGCTCGGCGCCGGACATCGCCGGCAAAGGACTCGCCAACCCCGCGGCCATGCTCCGCTCGGCGGCGCTCATGCTCGCGCACGGTATAGGCGAGCCCGCGGTGGCGGCGAAGCTCGAGGCTGCCGTCGACACCGCTCTCGCCGCGACGCCGACTCCGGATCTCGGCGGCCGCGCAACCACCTCGGAGTTCGTCGAGGCGGTCCTCGGCGACCTCCGGCCGTGAATCCCGTCCGGCGAGGCCGGTAATCTGCGCCAATCCGAGTTGCCGAGGACGGCGGCCCGGAGAGGCGTCGAGGCCTCAGGAGCGAGCCGGCTCCTGGGGCTTTTTTCGTGGTCCCGGAGAGGAGGGGCGATGGTGAAGGTCGAGGCGGTGGTGCTGCGGGAGCGGGTGGAGACGGTGATCGAGGCCGTCGAGACCGAGGCGGGCCACGTCGGGGTGACCGTGATCGAAGCGGTCGGGCACGGGCGCCAGCGCGGCATCACCCACGAGTACCGTGGCCGGATCTTCGAGTCGCGGTTCCTGCCCAAGGCGCTGCTCGTATTCGTCGTCGAGGACGGCCGGGCCGAGGCGATCGTCTCCACGATCGTCGACGCGGCGCGCAGCGGCAACGAGGCGGGCGACGGGATCGTCTGGACGTCGGGCGTCGAGAACGTCACACACAACCGGACGGGGCGCAGCCTGGAGGAGGTCGAGGCGGCATGACCACGCAGCAGCTCGCCGTCGCCACGAGCACGGTCTGGGTGATCGTCGCGGCAGTGCTCGTCATGTTCATGCAGGCGGGATTCGCCTTCCTCGAGGCCGGCTTGACCCGGATGAAGAACGTCGGCCACATCGCCGCGAAGAACGTCCTCGTCCTCGCGCTCGCCTCCGTCGTCTACTACCTGGTCGGATTCGGCATCGCGTTCGGCGACGGCGGCAACGGCCTCGTCGGCGGCTCGGGCTTCGCCCCGTCCGTGGACCAGCTGCTGACGGTCGGCGCCGCCCCCTTCTCGTGGTTCGCGGCGATTCCCGGCGCCGCCGGCTACCTCTTCGAGGTCGTCTTCTGCGCCGTCTCGCTGGCGATCGTCTGGGGCGCAATGGCCGAGCGCACGCGCCTCTGGGTGTACTTCGCGTTCGGCATCGCCTACACGCTCGTCTACTCCGTCGTCTCCCACTGGATCTGGAGCCCGGACGGCTGGCTGTTCGCCCGCGGCATGCAGGACTTCGCCGGCTCGACCGTCGTTCACTACCAGGGGGCGCTGGCAGGGCTCGCCGGGGCGCTCCTGCTCGGGCCGCGGATCGGGAAGTTCGCCTCGGACGGGAAGGCGAATGCGATCCCAGGGCACAACATGGCCTACACGACGCTCGGCGTCCTGATCCTCTGGTTCGGATGGTTCGGCTTCAACCCGGGCTCCACGCTGAGCGTGGACTTCGGCGGGATCGGCTTCTTCGCCTACGTCGCCCTGAACACGAACCTCGCAGCCGCGGCCGGGGTGCTCGGCGCCGTGGCGACGTCCTGGATCGTGGTGAAGAAGCCCGACCTCTCGATGATGCTGAACGGCGCCATTGCAGCGCTCGTGGCCATCACCGCGGCCTGCGCCTTCGTGGCGCCGTGGGCCGCGATCGTGATCGGCTTCGTCGCCGGGGTCATCGTCGTCGTCGGGGCGCTCGCCGTCGAGCGTGCCCGCATCGACGACCCCATCGGCGCCATCGCCGCCCACGGGATGGCGGGAGTCTGGGGAACGCTGGCGCTCGGTTTCCTCACGGTCCCCGAGCTCGCCGAGAGCCTCGCGACCGGCTCTGCCGGCCTCTTCTACGGCGGCGGCTTGCACCAGCTCGGCGTCCAGGTGATCGGGCTGGCTACGGTGGGCGCGTTCACCTTCGGCGCGTCGTTCCTGATCCTCTTCGTCATGAAGGCGACGGTGGGGATCCGCACCGAGCCGAAGACCGAGACCGCCGGTCTCGACGTCTCCGAGCACGGGATGTGGGGCTACCCGGAGCTCTACATCCCCGTCCCGGGCGGCTACGGCACGGAGGCGCACGGACATCTGCTCGGCCATGGCCGGGCGCCCGCGCCCGTACCTCCCGTGCGCGCGGAGCCGGTCCCAGAAGCGGGCTGAGCACCCCTCGCGGCGCCGGGCGCGCCCGCGCCCTATGCGAGGGCGCGGGTGTCGACGGGCGAGGGGTGTGCCGCCTCGAAGGCGGCGATCTCGTCCTCGTGCCGCAACGTGAGCCCGATGTCGTCGAGGCCCTCGAGCAGCCGGCGGCGATCGACCGGGTCGAACTCGAACCGGTACGGCCCCACGGTCTGCCCCTCGAGGTCGACGGTCAGCTCGGCGCCGTGGCCGCCGGCCATCAGTGCGCGCACTTCCTCCTCCGGAAGAGCCACTGTGAGCATCCCGATCTTCAGTGAGTTCGTGCGGAAGATGTCGCCGAACGACGGCGCGACGACGACGTCGAAGCCGTAGTCCTGCAGCGCCCAGGCCGCGTGCTCACGGGAGGAGCCGCAGCCGAAGTTCCGCCCGGTGAGGAGGATGGTGGCGCCTTCCGCATCGGGGTGGTTCAGCTCGAAGGCCGGGTCCTTCGCCCAGTCGAAGAAGAGGAACTCGCCGAAGCCCGAGCGCTCGATGCGCTTCAGGAACTGCTTCGGAACGATCTGGTCGGTGTCGATGTCGCCACGGTCGAGCACCGCGATGCGCCCGGTCGTACGCAGGAAGGGCTTCATGCCACCGGCTCCAGCGCCAGCTCTCGGACGTCCACGAAGTGGCCCGCGAGGGCCGTCGCCGCCGCAACCGCGGGGCTGACCAAGTGCGTGCGTCCTCCCCGGCCCTGGCGCCCCTCGAAGTTGCGGTTGGATGTGGAGGCGCAGCGCTCACCCGGCTGGAGGATGTCGGGGTTCATGCCCAGGCACATGGAGCAGCCTGCCCGCCTCCATTCGAAGCCCGCCGCCTCGAAGACACGGTCGAGTCCCTCATCCTCTGCCTGGCGCTTGACGCCCGCTGAACCGGGGACGACGAGCGCGCGGACCCGCGGGTGGACGCGCTTGCCCGCGACGACCGACGCCGCCTCGCGCAGGTCCTCGATGCGCGCATTCGTGCAGGAGCCGATGAAGACCCGGTCGACCTCGATGTCCCGAATCGGTGTGCCCGGCTCGAGGGCCATGTACGCAAGCGCGCGCTCGGCGGCGTCGCGCTCGGACGGGTCGTCGAAATCGGAGGGATCGGGGACGACGCCGTCCACCGGGACGACCATGCCCGGGTTCGTCCCCCAGCTGACCTGGGGAGCGAGCTCGCCCACGTCGAGCTCCACGACGCGGTCGAAGCTGGCGTCCGGATCGGACGGCAGTCCGCGCCAGCGGTCGAGCGCCCGCTCCCACCTGGCGCCCTTCGGCGCGGCGGGCCGACCCTCGAGGAATGCGAAGGTCGTCTCGTCGGGAGCGATCATCCCGGCGCGCGCACCGGCCTCGATCGACATGTTGCAGATCGTCATCCGCCCGGACATCGGCAGGCGCCGGACGGCCTCGCCGGCGTACTCGACGACGTGCCCCGTGCCGCCGGCGACCCCGATCCTCCCGATCGCGCCCAGGATCATGTCCTTGGCGGTCACGCCGAGCGGCAGCGAGCCGGTGAACTCGAGCTTCATCGTCCTCGGCCTGCGCAAGGGCAGGGTCTGCGTGGCGAGGACGTGCTCGACCTCGGACGTGCCGATCCCGAAGGCGAGCGCGCCGAGCGCGCCATGAGTCGAGGTGTGGCTGTCGCCGCAGACGATGGTCATGCCGGGCTGCGACAACCCAACCTCCGGCCCGATCACGTGGACGATCCCCTCGCGCCCGCTGCCGGTCGCGTAAAGGCGCACGCCGAACTCCTCGCAGTTCCGCCGCAGTGCCTCGAGCTGGGCGGCCGCCAGGTCGTCGGCCGGACGGTCGTCCGTCGGGACGTTGTGATCCATCGTCGCGAGCGTGAGCTCCGGCCGCCGAACTTCACGCCCCGCCAGGCGCAGGCCCTCGAATGCCTGCGCGGAGGTCACCTCATGGACGAGGTGAAGGTCGACGAAGAGGAGCGGCGCCTCGTCAGCGGCCTCCGCGACGAGGTGCGCGTCCCAGACGTGGTCGAAGAGCGTCTTTCCCATCTACGTATTGTGGCGATCCCGCACACGACTTGTGCGCGGCTGCTCACCGGACGCCGCCTCGGGGTAACGTCGCGCCATGGCGGAGCAGGTGCTCTCCGTTCGCGAGCTCAATCGAGCCCTGCTGGCCCGCCAGCTGCTCCTCGAGCGCTCGAAGCTGCCGTTGACCGGGGCGCTCGACCGGATCGGCGGGATCCAGGCGCAATACGCGCCCTCCGCCTACATCGGCCTCTGGAGCAGGGTGAAGGGGTTCGAGCTGGCCGACCTCACGCGCGCGCTCGAGCGGCGGCGAGTCGTGCAGGGCACGCTCCTCCGCTCGACGATCCACGTCGTCTCGGCCGGCGACTACTGGGCCTTCGCGCTCGGGAGCCGCGCCGCCCGGCAGGAGGCCTGGCTTCGCTCCAACAAGCAGCGCCTTTCCCGCAAGGAACTGGAGTCGACAGCGAAGGCCGTGCGGAAGGTGCTCGCGGGAGAGGTGGAGCACCGCGACGAGCTGCTCGAGCTCGCGCGCCGCAGAGACCCAGAGCGGCCGACGCACCTCTGGAACGGAGTAAGCGCCTGGGTCGAGCTCGTCCGGGCCCCGCCCTCGGGCACGTGGGAACGTCGCCGCGCCGACCTCTACGCCCTCGCGGAGGAATGGCTGGGAGCGCCAAAGGTCACGCCTGAGGAGGGGGTCGAGCTCTTGCTGCGCCGCTATCTCAGCGGGTTCGGGCCCGCTCGGCTCGCGGACGCCTCGAGCTGGTCCGGCGTAGCCCTCGCCGAACTGCAGAGCGCCGCCGAGAAGCTTCCGCTCCGCAGCTTCCGGGACGAGGAGGGCCGCGATCTGATCGATCTCCGCCGCGCGCCGCTCCCGGACGGCTCGACGCCGGCCCCGGTGCGGTTCCTGCCGACGTGGGACGCGACGCTCCTCGTACACGCGCGCGCCACGCAAATCCTTCCGGAGGAGTACCGCCCGCTCGTCTTCGACACGAAGACCCCCCACTCCACGCCGACCTTCCTCGTGGATGGTCAGGTCGCCGGAAAGTGGAAGGTCGAGCGGAAGGGGAAGACGGCGGTGCTGTCGCTCGAGCCCTTCGCCCGGCTTCCGGCCGCCGTGCGACGCGAGCTGAAGGCTGAGGCCGAGCGCCTCCTGCGCTTCCACGAGCCCGACGCCGACTCCTATCGCGTCGCCTGACGCCGGCCCGGCGGCAGAATCACAGGATGGATCGCGATCCTCTCCACGAGGAGGAGTTCGAGTCGCGATGGGAAGCCGCTCCGGCAGTCGCGCTCGTGATCGTCCTCCAGCTCGTTCTCGCCGCCGTCAGCAGGATGCAGGACTGGTCGGTCTGGCGGCTGCCGTGGTGGGTCTGGCTCATACCGGTCGCGGTCGAGGCCGCGCTCCTGGTGCCGCTCGCCTTCGAGCGGCCGCGGAGGCGGCTGGAGGAGATCGGTCACCGAAGAACTGCCGCCCTGGCCCTCACCAGCGTCGTCAGCCTCGCCAATGCGCTCCTCCTGCTCGCGCTCCTGGCCTCGTTGATCGGCGGGCACGAGAAAAGCGCCGGCGAGCTACTCCTCAAGGCAACGACGGTCTGGGGCACCAACGTCATTGCGTTCGGCCTCTGGTACTGGGGCCTCGACCGCGGCGGCCCGGTGCGCCGCAGGCAACCCGATGCGCCGCTGCCGGACTTTCAGTTCCCGCAGATGGAGAATCCGCAGCTGGCGCCCGCCGACTGGCGTCCCGCGCTCTTCGACTACATGTACGTCTCGTTTACGAACTCGATCGCCTTCAGCCCCACGGATGCGATGCCGCTGAGCAGGCGGGTGAAGCTCCTCATGCTCTGCGAGTCGGCGATCTCGGCCGTCACCGTGCTCCTCGTCGCGGCTCGCGCGGTCAATATCCTCGATTAGCAGGCCTCTTGGTGGGCGCGGTCGGCGGCGACTCGTAGGCGCAAAGGCATCTCGGTCACAATCCTGGCGTGCCCTCCTACACCGTCAACGAGCGGGCTATCGTCAAGGCCCGCCGCCTCATTCGCGCCCGCCAGTACGTCCTCGACAGCAACTGGGGCGAGGTGCAGCCGAGGGCCGCCGCCGAGAACGCCTTCCTCGCCTCGCACTCCTGGGACGAATACGGGGAATGGCACCTCGGCCTGACGGAAGGGCCCGCCGATGACTCCAAGGCCCGGTACGCCTTCGTCTATGGCGACTTCCGCCGCCTCCATCGCACCGGCCTCATCGCCTGCCACTACCGGGCCGCGGAGTGGCGCCACAAGGAGATCGAGCTGGCGGCGCACGAGCTGCTGCAGCTCCTGGACCGGACGAGCGCGTGACGCGCGGCACGGGAGCCGGAAATGGGAAGACCCCGCGGCGCGGGGTCTTCCGGTAGCAGGCCTGTAAGCCGGATTCTGTCGAGGATGACCATCCATCTCGGCCCCCGGTCTCCCGGAGGCTCGTGCGGCGCACCCGGCTCCTCGGCGGGCCACCTGAAGCGGAGCCTGTTCGCCTTGCACCGGACGGGGTTTGGCAGCCGCCGTGTCACCACGACGCTGGTGGGCTCTTACCCCACCCTTTCACCCTTACCGCCGGCGTCTCCGGAGATGTGGTTTCGCCGGTGGCGGTCTCCTTTCTGTGCCACTTTCCGTCGGCTTTCGCCGCCTGGGGTTTCCCCAGCGTCCTGCCCTTCGGTGTCCGGACTTTCCTCGAGCCGCCCGTGCGGCCCGCGGTCACCCGGCCTGCACGTCCAAGTGTAGCGTCAGCGTCCCCGCTCTCCGGAGTCCCGAGCCGCACTCGGGGCACTCGATCGACCCGTCCCGGTGCAGGACGAACTCCCCGCAGGCCGGGCACTCGAGGCTCGCGCCGCGCATGAGCGCCATGAGCTCCTGGTCGAGCGTTCGGTTGAGCGTGACGACCTCCATTTAGTGCCCGTTCAGGTAATGCTCGCTGGCTTCTGCGTCGCGAGCACCAAGCCAGAGTTCGCACTCGGCCAAAGCCAAGGCTAGAAGCCTTGGTGAGGGCGAGGGTGGGCTCTGGCGCCGCGTGATCGCGGGGCAGAAGCAGGTGTGCACTGCCTGGAGGGGCACTAACTCAGCCCACCCTCCGGAACACACCCACGACCTTGCCGAGGATGCTGACGTGCTCGGGGTACAGCGGCTCCATGCTGGAGTTCTCCGGCTGCAGGCGCACGCGTCCCTTCTCGCGGAAGAACGTCTTCACCGTCGCCTCGTCGGCGGCCTCGTCCTCGCCGGCGAGCGCGACGACGATGTCCCCGTCACTCGCCGTCTGCTGGCGCTGGACGACGACGAAATCGCCGTCGAGGATCCCCGCTTCCACCATGCTCTCGCCCTTCACACGCAGGAGGAACTCCTCGCCCCCGCGCGAGAGCGTGTCCGGCACGGCCAGGTGATCCTCGACGTTCTCCTCCGCGAGCAGCGGGCCGCCGGCCGCGATCTCACCGACGAGCGGCAGGACTCGCACCTCGCCGACGTCCGGCACCGAGACCGACGCCCCTGCGGCGGCTCGCTCGCGCTTGGTGAGCTCGAGGGCGCGCGGCTTCGTCGGGTCGCGGCGGAGGTAGCCCGCGCGCTCGAGATTGGCCAGATGGGCATGCACGGTCGAAGGCGATGCAAGCCCGACCGCCTGTCCGATCTCCCGCACGGTGGGCGGATACCCGTGCGAATCCACGTAGCTGACCACGAACTCGTAGACCTCTCGCTGACGCTGCGTGAGCATCTGCCTCCCTCGCTGGGTCGAACGTCTGTTCGCACAAGGTAGCGCCGGGGTCGGACGGAGTCAAGCAGGGCCTCTCCACGCGATGCGCGCCAGCGCATCACCTGAAGAGGCACGCGCACTCGCTACAATTCGCTCCGTCCACGCGCTGGTGGCGGAATTGGTAGACGCGCAAGGTTGAGGGCCTTGTGGCCCGAACGGGCCGTGGAGGTTCAAGTCCTCTCCAGCGCATGCAAGGGCGCCCGCGGGGCGCCCTTTCTCGTGTGAGCGGCGTATCTTCGGTAGACATGCGCCGCCTCTTGACACTCGCGATCGCGGTCGGCCTGGCGGCTCTGGTCGCCGTAGCGGCCGTGGACGCCCTGCGGGGCTCATCCGAGTCGCAGGTCGCTGACACCGACCCCGTCCCGACCCGCACGGAGCCGCCTCGGTCCGCCGCCGACTGGGTGGGGGACGGCCCGGCGATCGCCGCGCGCCTGACCCGTCTCGGCGTCACGGGCACGCTCTACCTGAGCGCAGACGGCTGTCTCTCGGGCGGGGTCGAGGCGCTGCGCGCCGTCCGGCTGCCAGACCTTGCGCTGACCGAGGGGCCCGAGATCGGGAGCTGCGCCTTCTCGGTCTCCTCCGACGGCCGGCACGCCGCCGGCAGGGACGCGGTGTGGAGCCCCGTAGCGCCCGTCCTCGCTGCCGAGACGGGCACGGGGGTGGTACTCATCGACGCCGACACCGAGGCCGAGTGGCAACTACCGGGACGGGCGCCGGCCTTCACGCCCGATGGCTCCTTCGCCCTTGTGCACCACGGCGCGATCGTGACGTGGACAAACGACTGCGACCGCGCGACGGGGACGGTTTCGCCCGCGCTCTCACTCGTTCCCGGAGAGCCCGCGTCGTACTGCCGCCGCGTCGCCGTCGGGCGCGAAGCCCTCAGTGGTCGGCTTCCGCCGGGGGCGCGGCTCCGCCGCGTGGTGTCGCAGGCGTGGACCAGTGAGAACGATCTGACCGCGCTTCTCGAAACAACCGCAGGCGCGCGGATCGCGACATACGAGAATGGTCGCGCCGCGGCCCTCAGCCCGTTCACGAGCACGCTCGGGCCGCTGCGGGCCCAGCCCGGCGGTGTCAACGTCGGGGTGCTCGACCGGATCGCCCTCACCGTCTTCGACGCGCAGCCCTTACCGCTCTTCTCCCCTTCCCTGGCGACGCTCGCGTATGACTGGTCGCCCCGGGGGGACTGGCTGGCCTACGCGGGGGACGACGCCGTCTACCTCGTCCGCACGTCCGACTGGACGACGCAGTTCCGCCTGCGCGTGTCGACGCAGGGCCTCGCCTGGCGCTGAGTGCGCCGTACCGCTGAGCGGCGTCAGTAATGTACGTCCGCCGTGCAGGACCTAACCGAGAAGGCAATCGATGCGGCCGTCGCCGCCGGCGCCGGGTACGCGGACTCCCGCGTCGTTCGGCGCCGAGCGCAGCACGTGGCGACGAAGAACGGCGAGGTCGACTCCGTCTCCGACGCGGAGACCGAAGGCATCGGCGTCCGCGTGCTGGTAGACGGCGCCTGGGGCTTCGCCGGCGACCCACGTCTCTCCGAGGAGGGCGCGCGCGATGCGGCTCTCCGCGCCGTCGCCTTCGCGCGGGCGAGCGCTTCGCGCGCGCGCTCGCGCGTGGACCTGGCGGCGATCCCGCCCGCGACCGGCGAGTACGCCGCGCCGGTGGAACGGGACCCGGTAGACGTGCCGCTGGAGGAGAAGATCGCGCTGTGCCTGCGGGCGGAGGAGGGCATGCGCCGGCCCGAGGTGAAGATCACGGAGGCGACGGTCCGCGCCATGCGCGAGGAGCGCGTCTTCCGCTCCTCCGAGGGCGCGAGCGTCACGCAGCACTTCGTCGAGTGCGGCGGCGGCATCGACGCCCTGGCGGTGTCGGACGACGGCCGCGTCCAGAACCGAAGCTATCCGAGCGCTCACGGCGGCTCGAGCGGCCAGACGGGCTGGGAGTTCGTGGAGGAGCTCGGGCTCGACCGCGAGGCGCCGCGCGTCGGCGAGGAGGCGGCGGCGCTCCTGACCGCGGACGCGTGCCCCTCGGGCGTGACGACGATCGTCGTCGACGCCGAGCAGATGGTGCTCCAGGTGCACGAGTCGGTCGGCCACCCGACCGAGCTCGACCGCGTCTACGGAACCGAAGCCGCCTACGCAGGCACGAGCTTCCTCAAGCCGGACGACCTCGGCAGCCTGCGCTACGGCTCCGAGCACATGCACGTCACCGCTGACCCGACGACGGCGCTCGGCCTCGGGACGTTTGGCTGGGACGACGAGGGCGCGCCCGCGAGACGCCAGCCCGTCGTCGAGGGAGGCGTCCTCACCGGCTACCTGGCCTCACGTGAGACCTCGGCGCTGATCGGCCGCGATCTCGGCGGCTCCATGCGCGCCGACAGCTGGAGCAGGATGCCGCTCGTCCGCATGACGAACCTCCATCTCGAGCCGGGCGCCGGCTCTCTCGAAAACCTGCTTGCGGACGTCGACGACGGCCTCTACCTCTGCACCAACAAGAGCTGGTCAATCGACGACAAGCGCCTCAACTTCCAGTTCGGGACTCAGGTCGCCTGGGAGATCAAGAAGGGGAAGCTCGGGAAGATGCTGCGCGACCCGACGTACATGGGCGTGACGCCGGAGTTCTGGGGCCGACTCGACGCCGTAGCCGGGCCGGACGAGTGGACGATGTACGGCCTCACCAATTGCGGCAAGGGCCAGCCGGGTCAGCACGCGCACGTCTCGCACGGCACTTCTCCGGCGCGCTTCCGCGACGTCCAGGTCGGCGTCCGGCAGTGAGTCGGGCCCTGGATCTCGCCGAGCGCGCCGTCAAAGCCGCCGAAGGCGACGGGGCCGACGTCTCCGTCCACGTCGAGAGCTCGGGCTTCGCACGCTTCGCGGCTTCGGCCGTGCACCAGCCGACGCTGATTCGCGACGAGACCGTGACGCTTCGCGTCGTCCGAGACGGCCGAATCGGCTGCGCGACGACCAACCGCACCGACGACGACGGGTTGGCGGCAGCCGCCCGCCGCGCCGCCGAGGCCGCGGACAGCGCGCCGGTGGATCCGTCCTTTCCCGGGCTCCAGGAGCCCGCACCTGTCCCCGACGTGGAGGGCTACGACGAGGCGACGGCTGCCCTGACGCCCAAGGACCAGGCCGAATCAGCCGCGGAGGCGATCGCGGGGGCGCCCGGCTTCGGCCTCTACGGCTACTACACGAGCGGCGTCACGGAGATCGCCGTTGCCTCGACCACCGGACTGGCCGTGTCGCAGTCGGCGACCGACACGAGCGTGCTGACGCTCGCCGCCTCGGACGACTCCTCCGGCTACGCGGAGGCCACCTCGTGGCGCGCCGGCGACCTCGACCCGGCGGCGGTCGCGGGCGAGGCGGCGGAGAAGGCGAACCGCACACGCGGCGCGACCCAGATCGAGCCGCAGACCTTCCGCGCCGTGCTGGAGCCGTACGCGATCTCGGAGCTCCTCTTCTACTTCGCCTTCACGTCGCTGAACGCGCTCGCGCTCCTGGAGGGCCGCAGCTACCTCTCCGGGAGGCTCGGCGAGAAGCTCTTCGACGAGAGCTTCACGGTCGCGGACGACGGCCTCGACCCGGTGAACTACCCGAAGGCCTTCGACATGGAGGGCGTCCCCAAGCAGCGCGTGCGCATGGTCGAGGAGGGCGTCGCCCGGGACGTCGTCTGGGATCGCCGCACGGCCAAGCAAGCCGGCGACGGCCACGTCTCGACGGGGCACGCGCTAGCGCCGCCCGCCCAGGCGTTTGGTCCCATCCCCTTCAACCTCTCGATGGCCGGCGGGGACGCTGCGGCAGTGGATGAGCTGGCCGAGCGGGTCGGCGACGGCATCTACGTCACGCGACTCCACTACCTCGGCGTGGTCGACCCGCGCGAAGGGATCATCACGGGCATGACGCGGGACGGCACCTTCCGGATCGAGGACGGCGAGGTGACGACGCCGGTCGTCAACCTCCGCTTCACCACGTCGTTCCCGGCGCTCGCAGCCGGCCTCCTGGGGCTCACGAAGGCCGTCACGCTCGTGAACCGGAGCGACTTCTACGACGAGCGCTACCCGTTCGGGACACTGGTGCCGGCGGTGGCAACGGACGCGTTCACGGTCGTCGGAACGGGGTCGGGCCCCGGTCTCTGATGCGCCGCGCGGCGACGTGGCTCGTCGTCGGCGCAGTTCTCGTCGTGGGCGGCGTGGCCGTCGTCGAGGTCTTCTCGAGGGACGGAGGCAAAGCGCCAACCGAGCGCGAGCCGGCCGTGACGTCGCCTCGAGACCTCCCGGCGCAGCTCGAGGCCTCCGGCGCCCGGGGCCTCCTCTACATGACGATCGAGGAAAGCGCCGGCTGCGAGCTCCGGGCGGTCCGGCTTCCTACGCTCGACGTCGAGAGCTCGTTTCGGATACCCGACTGCCGATTTGCAGTTGCGCCGAACGGGCTGGTCGCGACCGGGCACGATTGCGCGCGGCCCGGGTCGCTGGTCAACTTGGACGGGGCGGTCATCGACGTCTTCAACGGCTGCGCGCCGGCCTGGAAACCCAGCGGAGAGCTGACGTTCGTGCACGACGGAGCCGTGCTGGATGTCCCGCGCGACTGCGCGTCCACGGTCGACGATTGCGCAGAGGTGGAGCTGTCGAAGGGGCAGCTCCGGCAGGGCCTGCGCGGGCCTGACAAACGGGCCACCCTCCGTGAGATCGCCTGGCTCGACAGCAGGCGAATGGCTGCCGTCTTGCGGGGGAGGGGCGATTTTGTCGCCGTCTTCGAGGACGGCGAACTCATCGCCCCGCCTTCCTTTGGAACCGACACGCTGACTGGCCTCACGGCCGACCGGGCGAGACGGCGGTTCCTGGTGGTCGGCGGCGAGACCCAGGGGGCCTTCGAGCTCGACGACCAGGGGCAGTTCGAGGACACGTTCTCGGCTCCAGCCGTCTTCGTCCAGTCAGCGGCTGTCGGGCCGGACGGCACGTGGGCGGCAGCCGCGGCCAGGGCAACTGTCGTGGTCTTCCAGACCGGCGACCCTCCAGGGCGCGCGTTCCAGCTCCCGTTCAAGGCCGAGGCCCTCGCCTGGCGAGAGCCCTGACATACTCCCGGCGATGAGCGTCCTCGTCCTCGTCGGCACCCGGAAGGGCCTCTTCCTTCTCGAGAGCGACGCCGACCGTCGCGACTGGAAGCTCGACGGGCCGTTCCTCACGGGCTGGTCGATTTTCCACGCCGTCCTCGACCCGCGGGACCGGACGATCCATGCGGCGACCAACAGCGAGGTCTACGGCGGCACCGTCCATCGCTCGACCGACCGAGGCCAAAGCTGGACGCGCGCGGAGGAGCTTGGGCTCCCGGAGGACACCGGCCTCGCTTTGGAGAAGACCTGGCACGTCGAGCCCGGACGCGAGGGCGAGGACGGCCGGCTGTGGCTCGGCGCCGCGCCGGGCGTCCTCTTCCGCACGGACGACGGCGGCGCCACCTGGCAGCCCGTGGACGGGATCGTCAGGCACGAGACCCGCGACCGCTGGAACCCCGGAGCGGGCGGCATGTGCTGCCACTCGATCGCGCTCGATCCAGACGAGCCCGAGCGCATGTACGTCGGCATCTCGGCGGCGGGCGTCTTCCGCAGCGACGACGGCGGGGAGACGTTCGCGCCGGCCAACCAGGGCACGGCTGCGGACTTCCTCCCGGATCCGTTTCCGGACCTGGGCCAGTGCGTCCACAAGCTGCTCGTCCACCCCGCCCAGCCCGAGCGGCTCTGGCAGCAGAACCACTGCGGCGTCTACCGGACGGACGACCGCGGAGAGAGCTGGGAGCGCCTCGAGGGCAACGGGCTCCCGAGCGGCTTCGGCTTTCCACTAGCGCTCGACCACCGCGAGCCCGATGCGGCGTTCGTGATCCCGGAGGAGAGCTCCGAGAACCGCGTCACGCCCGACGGGCGGCTCGGCGTCTATCGCACTCGCGACCGCGGCGCCTCGTGGGAGCTTCTGACCGGCGGACTGCCCCACCGTGCCTGGGCGTCGGTCATGCGCGAGGGCTTCGGGTCTGACCGCCTCGACCCGCCGGGCATCTACTTCGGGACCCAGAGCGGCTCGCTCTTCGTCTCGCCCGACGCCGGCGAGACCTGGCTCGAAGCCGCCGGCCAGCTCCCGCCGATCCTGTCGGTGGAAGCGGCAGAGCTTCCGGCAGGATGATGGCCCGCCGACTGGGTGCGATGGATGGTTCGAGGCAAGGACGCAGGGAGCGCCCATGCGCGGGGGCGCATGGGCGCGACTGAGGACGCGGCATCGGGCCGTCCAGCGCGGCCAGGCGGCGTCGCCCCTCATCCTGTCGGGAGCTCTTGGTGGCGGTAATCCTCCTTCCATCGATCCTCGCGTCCGAGGCCGGCGGGCGCAACCGCTTCGAGCTGGACGCTGCGACCGTCGGCGAGGCTTTGCGCGCCCTCCCCGTGGCGAACCTCGTCCTCGACGAGCGCGGCCGGCTCCGAACGCTCGTGAACGTCTACGTCGACGGAGTGGACGCCCGCGACCGCGACGGCCTGGACACCGTGCTCGCGGGCGGCGAGGAGATCCGCCTCGTCGCCGCGATCGCCGGCGGACGCTAGTCGAGCTGGTAGAAGAGCACGACGGTGTTCACGGCGAAGAGGAGCGCCACGAAGATCGTCAGCCGGGTGAGGTTCCGCTCGACGATGTGCTGACCGCCCTGCGAAGCGGGCGTGAAGCCCATGCCGCCGAAACCCGTGTCGCGGCCGGAGTGCATGAGCACGAGGCCGATCAGCGCGGCGGAGAGCAGAACCTGGATGACTGCGAAGAGCCCGGTCACGGCCAATCAGGCTAGCAGGTCACCTCGCGACCCCGAGCGGGTGATCTCGAGGCCACGGGCCGTGCCCACGTGCTCGACCTGAAGGGTCGTGTGGTCGATTCCGAAGCGCTCGTGCAGGAGGCTCTCGAGCTCGAGCCGGATCCGGTGGCAGTCGGCGCCGGGCTGCACGAGGACGTGCGCCGAGAGCGCCGGGAAGCCGTCCGTCACCGTCCAGACGTGGAGGTCGTGGGTCTCCACCACCCCCGGGTGAGCGGCGATCGCGGGCCCGACGTCCGCCGGGGGCGCCGACTCGGGCGCGCCCTCGAGGAAGATGCGCCCGGACTCGCGCAGGAGCGACCACGCCGCCGCGAACATCAGCCCGGCCACGAAGAGGGAGGCGATCGGATCCAGGCGGTTCCAGCCGGTCAGGAGGATCAGGAGCGCCGCGACGCCGGTGCCCACGAACGCCGCCAGGTCGGTGACGATGTGCAGGTACGCGCCCCGGACGTTCAGGCTCTGCCGTCTCGCACGCGATAGCAGTGCAACGACGATGAGGTTGACCGCGATGCCGGCGACCGCCAACAGCCCGACGACCGCGGCGTCGACGTCGGGCGGGTCGATGAGACGTCGCACTGCCTCGTAGACGATCCAGACGCCGAAGAGGAGCAAGGTGAGGCCGTTCACCTGCGCGGCGAGGATCTCGACGCGGCCGAAGCCGAAGGTCCACCGACCGCCGGCCGGGCGAGCCGCGAGCGATGCCGCGAGGAGGGCGAGGGCGAGCGCCGCGGCGTCGGTGAGCATGTGGCCGGCGTCCGCAAGGAGCGCGAGCGAGCTGGCGAGGATGCCGAAGACGACTTCGACCACCATGAAGCCTAGGAGGAGCCCGAGCGCGATGCCGAGCAGGCGCCGGTCGGCGGAGCCGCTGATCCGCCCAGTGTGGTCGTGCCGCTGGTGATCGTGCATCCCGCTCATTGTGCCGCGGCGGCCTCGAGCACCCGCTCGACCTTCTCGGCCTGAGCCCGCACGTCGTGCAGGGCGGCGGCCTCGCGGGCTCGCGGATTCGGGCGCGGCAGCTCGGCCGCGAGCGCCAGCCCGGCGGCGATGGCGTCGACGTCGGTGGGGTCGACGAGCACGCCCGCCTCGGGCGGGACGAACTCGGGAGGCCCGCCGATCCTCGTCGCGATGACGGATCGCTCGCACGCGAGCGCCTCGAGGAGGGCCTGTCCGAAGGGCTCGACCAGGCTCGGCTGGCAGACGACGTCGGCGGCCGCGATCCACTCCGCGACCGCCTCGTGTGGAACCCGGCCGACGAGCCTGACGCCCGCGCGACCCTCCAGCGCCGGGCGCAGGGGGCCGTCGCCGACGAACGCAAGGCTGCCGCGGCCGAAGCGCGCCCACGCATCGGCGAGCCGCACGGGGTTCTTGCGCTCCTCGAGGGTGCCGACCGCGAGGAAATGGGGCGCCTCCCCGTTCCAGCCGAGGCGGGCCCGCAGCTCGCCGGCGTCACGCGGCCGGAACCGCTCGAGGTCGACCCCGCAGTCGATCACCTCCACCCGGCCGGCGAGCGCCGGGAGGCGGGCCAGAAGCTCCTGACGCAGGAAGTCGGAGACCGCGATCACGCGCGCCGAGCGGAGCGCAAGCCGCGTCGCGCTGCCGAACCCGGGGATGGCACCGATGTTCCGGACGTCCCTCCCGTGGGCCGTGACGACGAGCCCCGCTCCGGCCGCCCTGGCCGCCGCGGCCGCCGCGCCCCCGGCCGGGAAGAGGAAGTGCGCGTAGACGACGTCCGGCCGGAAGCTCCGCGCCAGACGGACCGCGTCGGCGCCCATGCGGATGTGCTTCCCGGGCGACCCACCGCGCCCGGAAGGGACGACGTATTCGAGCTCGTGGCCACGGCGTTCGAGTTCGCCGGCGAGGTCGGCCACGAATGTCCCGAAGTCGGGGGCTTCGGTGCTCGGATACATCTGCGAGACGAGGAGGATGCGCATGTTGACTTTTGTTTTGATCCCCCGTACGGAGGGTGACCGCCTGCCAGCGCGCAGCTACGGTCGAAGCATGGCGAAATCTGCGGCCGTAGGCGTCGACGTCGCCGTCGTCGAAGAGCACCTCGCCCGCTACGCGGTCTCCTGCCCGCTGTGCAAGGCCGTCGACCGTCTCGGCGTCGGGCAGCAGCCGTGCGAGCTCTCGTCGAGCAAAGGAACCAAGGACTCGATCTCGGTGATCGTGGTCGTGTGCACCCGCTGCGGCTACCTGATGCCGCTCGCGGCCGACCGCGTCACTCCCGCAGAAGAGAAGGCGGCCTGAGCCGCCTTCTCAGGCCGCCCGCTAGGCGGCCTTGAGTCGCCGCGAGTCGCGCTCGAGCCGCTCTTCGGCCCTCGCACGCGCGCGGATCTCGTCGGACGGGCCGAAGCGGTTGTACGCACGGAGAGCGCGCGCCTCCGCCCACAGCTCGTCGATCTTCTCGGACAGCTCGGCGGCCTCGGCCGACTTGGCGGGGTCGATCCCGCCGTTCAGCTCGTGCCAGAGCTGGGCACGCCGTTCGACGGCACGCTCGAGCTCGTCCCGGATGTCCTTCATGGTTCTCATCACACCTACTTAAACGTGGGCCCGAAGGTCGGAATTCCGTCGGCCGCTACGCGGCGCGGGCCTGCTGAATAGCCGGCGGAAGCATGCCCGGAGGCCCGTAGAGGCTGACCTCCGCGGCCGCGGCCAGAGCGGTGACGGTCGCGGCGTCATCGGGGGTGGACCACGTCCCGTCGGGAGCAACTGGGCCGAGCGCCCGCACGAAGCTCTCGTACCGCCCCGCAGACGGCGTGAGAGTGCTGAAAACGCTAAGCGCGTCCGCTTCGGCCCGATAGGTGTGCGCGAGGCCTCGCCGGACGACGAACGTCTCCCCGGGACCGACCTGGACCGTCTCGGCGCCGGCGTACACGGTCAAGCGGCCTTGGAGGACGTGCACGGTCTCGTCCGCACGGTGGGCATGCAGCGGGGCCATGAAGCCCGTGGAGGCAGAGACTTCGATCGAGGCGATGCGATGCTCCATGCCGGAAGCTTCGCGGACGGAGCCGTGGCCCGGAAGGCGGTCACCCTGCTTCTCGAGGTGCGGTTAACCGAACCTAGGGATCGATGCCCGGGAGCTTTCCCAGCAGCTCGGCGAGCGCTTCGATCTCGGCGGGCTCCAGATGCTCTTCGAGCAGAGCCCGGACCGAGCGCTCGTGGTCGCAGGAGGCGGACGCGAGCAGCGCCGCGCCCTGCTCGGTCAGGACGGCGTACGTGACGCGGAGGTCCCCCGGGCACTCGGCGCGGACGACGAGGCCGGTGGCCTCGAGCCCTTCGAGGAGCCTGGTGACCCCGGACGGCGTCAGACCGAGGTGACGGGCGAGGTCGACGCGCTTCGCCCGGCGGCCCTCCGCCTGCGAGAGGAGGCACAGAACCTCGTAGTCGTTGAGCGTGAGCCCGTGGTCGGCGAGCAGCCTCGCCTCGAGGCACCGCGCCGTCACGGCACGCGCACGAAGTAGGCGTGCGAACGCCTGCACCGCCGCTGCTAGGCGGGCATCCTGGGTCTCGATCGCTGACACTTGCGCCCTCAAGTTCGGTGTGCTAGATTAGCTTGCGCTCTCAATAATACATGAATCAAGAGATGGAGGAACGATGAGCACGACCGAGACGACCACGATCGCCCCGGCGGGAACCTGGAGCGCCGATCCCGTCCATTCGCTGGTGGGCTTCGAGGTCTCCTACCTCGCCGGCACGTTCAGGGGCCAGTTCCGCGACGCGTTCGTGACGCTCACGGTGGCCGACGACGGGCATTCGACCCTCGAGGGCACAACCGACGTGGCCAGCGTCGACGTCAAGGACGAGAACTTGAACGCGCACCTGCTGAGCCCGGACTTCTTCGACGCGGAGAACTTCCCCCAGCTGGCTTTCGAGGCCGAGGACATCACCGTCGCCGGCGACCGCATCACGGCCGACGGCGAGATCACGATCCGCGGCGTCACCGAGCCGGTAACCGTGACCGGAACGGCCTCCTCGCCGCTGGAGGACCCGTGGGGGAACCTGCGCCTGGGCCTGACCCTGACGGCCACCGTCGACCGCACGGACTTCGGCCTCAAGTGGAACAATCCGCTTCCGAGCGGCGACGCCGCCCTCGCGAACGACGTGACGATCATCGCCGAGCTCCAGTTGGTCAAGGCGGCCTAGCCCCATGCGAATCCTCGGCATCTCCGGCAGCCTCCGCCGGGACTCCTTCAACTCGGCTCTGCTGCGCGCTGCCGCAGACATGCTGCCGGACGAGGTCGAGCTCGAGATCTGGGACGGATTGAAGAGCGTCCCGCCATACGACCAGGACGACGACGCGGCCGGGGCGCCGGCTGAGGTGGCGGAGCTGCGCTCCCGCTTCGCCGGCGCCGACGCCGTCCTCATCGCGACGCCCGAGTACAACGCCTCAATTCCCGGTCAGCTCAAGAACACGCTCGATTGGGTCTCGCGGCCGGTCGCGACGAACCCGCTCCGCAACAAGCCGGCTGCGGTCGTGGGCGCCTCGACGGGCGCGTTCGGCGCAGTGTGGGCGCAGGCCGAGCTGCGCAAGGTGCTCTCCACCATCGGCGCCCGGACCCTGCAGAACGAGGTCGCCGTCCGTCACGCCGACAGGTGCTTCGAGGACGGCCGGCTGATCGACGACGGCGTTCGGGCCCAGCTTGCGGAGACCCTCGACGACCTCGTAGCGGCCACCCGTGCACGCGCGGAGGCGCAAGCGGCGGTCCCTTTCGCGGCCTAGACACCGAGGCCGACGCGCGCTAGCTACGCGCGCCAATAGGCGCGCGTGAGCAGCGCGACCACGGGCACGATCTCGAGGCGCCCGGCCCACATGAGCACGATCAAGATCGTCTTCGAGAGGTCGCTGAAAGGCGCGAACGACCCCATCGGCCCGGCGAAGCCAAAGGCCGGCCCGATGTTCCCCAGCGCGCTTGCGGACGCAGCAAGGGCCTCGAAGGGAGAGAGCTCGAGGCCGGTGCGATGGGCATCCGCGAGGAGCACGATCGAGCCGACGACGAAGATGCCGACGTAGATGAGCACGAACGCGATCACCGCGCGGACCGCGCGCTCCTCGACGGTGAGGCGGTTGAGGCGAATCGGGGAGACGTACTCGGGGTGCATGGTCTGGTCGAGCTCGCGCCGGAGGACGCGGCCGATCACCAGGTGGCGGGCGACCTTGACCGAACCGCTCGTCGAGCCCGCGGACGCACCGACGAACATGAGCAGGACGAGAACGACGGCCGCGGCCGGGATGACCGGCAGCCAGGCGGCGTAGTCGGTCGAGGCGAAGCCGGTCGTCGTCATCACCGAGATGGTCTGGAAGGCGGCGTGCCGGATGGCCTCCTCGCCGGCGAACAGGCCGACATCCCAGAGCAGATAGGCCATCAGCGCCGTCGCAAGCGCGAGCAGGGTCAGGTAGAGGCGAAGCTCCTCGTCACGGGTGACGGCGCGTGGGCGCCGGCGCACGAAGGCGCCGTAGAGGAGCGCGAAGTTGATGCCGCCGATCGTCATGAAGAGCGCCAGCGTCCACTGCGAGGCCGGCGCGAAGATCTCGGCCGAGCGCGCGTCGGTGCCGAAGCCACCGGTCGGCAGGGTGGAGAAGGCATAGGCGACCGCCTCGTAGAAGTCCATGCGCGGGTCGATTCCCGTCCAGCCGTAGATCGCGAGGACGGCGGCGAGGACGGCTGTGAGGGAGACGTAGAGAAGCCAGAGACGGCGGGCGGTGTGGCGGATCGATGCCGCCAGCGGGTCGATGTCCGGCCCCGGCGTCTCCGACTCCAGCAGCTGCCGCCCGCCGACGCGCAGCCGCGGAAGGACGGCGAGGGCGAGAACGACGATCCCCATGCCGCCGATCCACTGGCTGAACTGGCGCCAGAGCATGAGTGAACGGTCGACGGTCTCGTAGTCGACGAGCACGGACGCGCCAGTGGTCGTCATCCCCGACATCGCCTCGAAGAGAGCGTCGATCGGATGGTCCAGTTGCACCTCGCTCGAGAAGACGTAGGGAAGTGACACGGCGATGGCGCCCAGGAGCCAGGTGAGGGACACGACGAGGAAGCCCTCGCGGACGCCGACGTGCTCGCGCCCTTGCGTCAGCACCCCGATCAGGACGCCCGCGGCCGCCGTGACCGCCGTCGCGGCGAGGAAGGGGACGGGCGTCTCCCTGTGGAGAACGGCGACGACCGTGGGGAGGACGAATGCGAGCGAGAAGTAGCGAAGGAGTGAGCCGACGAGGTTGAGCGCCCCGCTCACGTCGACGTTCACGCGCAAAGCGCGGCGAAAACGGGCCCGCGGCATGAACTCAGTCTTCGCCCTTGACGTCCTCGAGCAGACGCTCGAAGTCGGGGCCGTCGAACTCCTCGACGGCGCGATCGTACTTCTCCATCCCCCACTCCCAGAAGTCGAAGTCGATCTCCGACACGCCGTCCTGGATCGAGGCCCAGAGCGTCCACCCGTACTTCGACATCAGCCCCCAGAGGCGCGCGCGGGCAACCTTGTTGCGGAGCGGCCGACCGTAGTAGTGGCCGACGAGCTCGTCGAGCTGGTCGAGCGCCAGGTTCGACTCGCTCCAGACGTTGCCGAGCTCGAAGCAGGCGTCGTTGTTGCCCGAGTACTCGTAGTCGATCAGCTTGAACTCTCCGCCGACGTCGATGAAGTTCTCGGCCAGGAGGTCGTTGTTGCACGGAACCGTCCCCACGTCGCGAACGGCCATGGCCTCCTCGATCGCGCGCACCTGCGGCTCGAACTCGAGATAGCGATCGGGGAGCCGGAAGCCGCGCTCGTGGACGAGCTTCAGGTAGCGCGCCTGGATCCGGAACATGTTGAAGTCGTCGCGGAAGCGCCGCGCGCCGTGAAGCCGCCGGCAGGCGGCGGCGACCTGGTCGAGCTTGTCGCCGCGGCGCAGAGCTTCGGGGCTCTGCGTCTCGCCCTCGATGAACTCGAGGACGAGCACGTTGTCCTCTGGGAGGTACGCCGTCACGGCGGCCCCGACGCCGGCGTCCGCCGCCGACACGGTGTTCAGGTACTCGTTCTCGCGGTCGATCGCGAGCAGGCCGGCGTCCTTGGCCGAAACCCGGACTACATAGGCTCCTGACGCGGTCGTGACCTTGTAGTTCGTGTTCGTGAGGCCGCCCGGCAGCTCGGCCACGTCGGCGGCCCCGGAGAGCTCCGGCACCTTGGCTAGGACGCGCTCGAGAGTTCCGTCTACGCTCACGCGTCCGAGTTTCTATCGCAGAGAGGGGAGAAGCGCGAAATGAGCGAGCGGGCCGCGATCGTCGTCGTCGGTGGCGGGATCACCGGCTGCAGCGTCGCGTACCACCTCGCGAAGGCCGGCCGGCGCGACGTGCTCCTGCTCGAGAAGGCCGAGCTGACCAGCGGCTCGACCTGCCACGCGGCCGGCCTGGTCACGCAGTTCAACCCCTCCCCCACGATGATGCGCTTCCGGCGGTACAGCGTCGAGCTCTACCGGGAGCTCGGCGTCTTCGACAGCCTCGGGAGCCTTCGCATCGCCTCGAGCCCGGAGAGCCTCGAGGAGCTCGAGCGCGGAGCGAGCCGGGCGCGAGGAATCGGGCTCGACGTCGAGGTGCTACCGCCGGACGACGTCGTGCGTTTGCTACCGGCAGTCACGCGTGAGTCGCTCTACGGGGCGGTCTGGATCGAGAACGACGGCTCGGTCGATCCGCACATCGCGACGCACGCGCTCGCGAGCGCCGCGCGGGAGCTCGGCGTGCGGATCGAGACCGGACGTCGAGTCTCGGGGATCCGGCTCGGGCAGTCCGGCGAGGTGACCGCCCTCGAGACGGATGCGGGGCCAATCGAGACGGAGCTTGTCGTGAACGCCTGCGGGATGTGGGCGCCGCAGGTCGCGGCGATGGTCGGGGCGTTCACCCCGTCGGTGCCGGTCGACCATCAGCACATCGCCCTCGCCGCCGTGGACGGGCACGAGCTGCCGCGCGACATGCCGTGCTTTCGGGATCTCGACAACCTCGTCTACGGCAAGTCGGAGGCCGGAGGGATCCTCTTCGGCGGCTACGAGCCGAACCCGGTTGCGCGCTGGGTGGACGGCGTGCCCTGGGACCACGCCGGCACGGCGGTCCCGCCGGACCACGAGCGCTTCGCGCAGCTCATGGACGGCGCCGTGCGGCGCTTCCCCTTCCTGCGCGACGCGGGGGTCGTCTCGCTCATCTGCCACCCCGACGCCATGACGCCGGACGGCAACCCGCTCCTCGGGCCGATGCCCGGCGTCCCCGGGTTCTGGACGGCCGCGGGCCTCTCGCTCAACGGCTTCGGCGGCGCCGGCGGCCTCGGCAAGGCAGTCGCCGAGTGGATCACCGAGGACGAGACCGAGCTCGACGTGACCGGCTACCGCGCCTGGCGCTTCGGCTCCGCCTACCGCGACCCGCGCTTCGCGCAAGAGACCGCGCGCGAGGTCTACCGCTACTACTACCGCCTCCGCTACCCGTTCGACGTCGACGAGTGGGGCCGGCCGAAGCGGCTCTCGCCCTTGCACGAGCGGCTCGAGGACCTCGGCGCCGTCTTCGGCACGAAGAACGGGTGGGAGCGCGCCGACTTCTTCGAGCCGGGGAAGCCGACCCGGAGGGCGGGCGCCGACCAGCGGGCGTTCGGGTTCGCGAAGCCGCCGTGGTTCGAGCGGCTCCGGGTCGAGCACGAGGCCTTCCGGGAGCGGGTCGGCATCATCGACATGACCTCGTTCGGGAAGATCGAGGTCTCCGGCCCGGGCGCGTTGCCGCTGCTCGAGCGCGTCGCCGACAACCGCATCGACCGCCCGGTCGGGAACGTCGTCTACACGCAGTTCCTGAACGACCGGGGCGGGATCGTGGCGGACGTGACCGTCACGCGGCTCGGCGACTCCCGTTTCCGCGTCATCACCGGTGCCGGAACCGTCGACTCGGACCTGGGCTGGCTCCGGCTCAACCTCCGCGCAGAGGACGGGCCGGTCGAGCTCCGCGATGCCTCGGAGGAACTCGTCGTGATCGGGCTTTGGGGCCCGCGAGCTCGGGACGTGCTCGCGGGCGTCACGGACGACGACGTCGGAACCGAGGCGTTGCCGTTCCGCGCGGCACGAACGATCCGAATCGGCGGGGCGGCGGTCGTCGCGCAGCGGATCACGTACGTGGGTGAGCTCGGATTCGAGCTTTACGTCGCGCCCGACTGGGCGGTGCAGGTGTGGGACCGGCTGCTCGAGTCGGGCGAGCCGCACGGGATCGAGCCCGGCGGCTACCGGGTGCTCGACTCGCTCCGGCTCGAGAAGGGCTACCGCTACTTCGGCACCGACCTGACCGCGGGCGACACGCCCTACGAGGCGGGGCTCGGCTTCTGCGTCGCCCTCGACAAGGGTGAGTTCAACGGCCGCCGCGCGCTCGCCGCGGCGGGCGAACGTCCGGCCCGACGGCTCCGCACGCTGCTCGTCGGCGGCGAGGAGTACCTGCCGGTATACGGAGGGGAGGCGGTGCGGGCGGGCGGCGAGGTCGTCGGCCGGCTGCGAAGCGCGGGCTATGGGTTCACGGTCGCCCGTAACATCGGGTTGGCCTACCTCCCCACCAATGTCGACACCGGCGCGAAGCTCCAGGTGGAGGTGCTCGGAGAGCCTGTGGAAGCGGTCGTGGCCGAGGACGCCCTCGTCGACCCGGCGAACGAGCGGATTTTGGCCTAGGAGCCGGAGGAGGGACTCGAACCCACGACCTACCGCTTACAAGGCGGTTGCTCTACCAGCTGAGCTACTCCGGCGCGCCGGGAAATCGTAGCGCGCTAGTCGTCGAGGACCTGGCGGCTACTCTGGTGCTGCAGCACCTTGCGCTTCACGCGCTGGAGCGCGTTGTCGATCGTCTTCGTGTCACAGCCGAGCTCCTCGGCCATCTCCTCGTACGAGTTGCCCTCGAGGTAGAGGCGAAGCGCGTCGGATTCGAGCGAGGACAAGCCGGTGCCGAGGCAGAAGACGAGGCTTTGGAGCTCTTGCGTCGAGATGACGCAGATCGCTGGATCGTCGACGCCGGGGCCCGGAAGCGCGTCCCCAAGCGTGCACTCGCCGTCGTCCTGGCCCGCCGGCGTCTGGCTGAAGGAGACGTACGTGTTGAGCGGCGCGTGCTTGAAGCGGGTGGCGGTCTTGATCGCGGTGATGATCTGCCGGGTGATACAGAGCTCGGCGAAGCTCCGGAACGAGGTCTCCTTGTCGGGGCGGAAGTCGCGCACGGCCTTGTAGAGACCGATCAGCCCCTCCTGGTTCAGGTCGTCCGACTCGCCGCCGGCGAGGAAGTACGAGCTCGCCTTCAGCCGGACGAAGCCGGTATAGCGGCGGATGAGCGCGTCCATGGCCCCCGAGTCGCCGTTTCGCGCCCGCACGACGAGCTGCAGGTCGGCGAGCTCTCGCTGGCTTCGTTCTTGAGCGCTGCGGGCGATAGCGGGCTGACGGCGGGCCACGGCGGTTCCTCCTGGGATCGGTGTCCGGAGGGCCGCCAGGCGGACTCTCCACAACCCTAACCCTCAACTTGAGGTCTCGATCGTAGCAGGGAGCCCTGAAAACTTCAACGGCTCCGGCGAAATCGCTCGAGGTGCTCGCGCGTCTCGTCGTCGAGGGCGTCCTCGATGCGGGACCGCCCCGGTCCGCCTGCCGCCTCGGGGCCGCGCTTCCGCTCGGCTGCGAGCTCGCGCACGAACGTGTTCGACGAGAGCCGCCGCGTCTCCTGCCCGGCGGTGCCGCGAACGGCGCGATCGGAGGAAATCACCCAGACCTCTTCCGCGAGCCGGTGCTCGGCCGCCAGGCGCTCGATCAAGGGGTCGGCGGGAGAGGCAAAGCGCACCTCGAGGGCCCCGTATGCAGCGTCCTCACCCGCTCCGTCGAAGACGACGACGCCACGCGCTCCACGCACCGCGACGAAGCTCGCGAGGGCGTCCACCAGCTCCCGCCGGTCGGCGAACTCACCCGCGTGCAGGATGTTGTAGCCGTCGAAGAGGTAGAGCACGCCCTAAGGATGCCTGCGCGGCTCGGCCGGAAGTGCCCGCCGCGAGGCCGAGGCCGCTGCGGCGAGGAGGAGCGCGATGCCGGCCAGCAGCGCGATCCCGGCGCGCAGGTCGAGGGCGCCGCTGACGGCGCCGATCAGTGGCGGGCCGATGAGGAAGCCGAGGTAGGCGATCGTCGTCACCGAGGCGACGGAGCTGCCGCGCTCGGCGTCGGACGCGCCCCGGCCCGCAGCGCCGAAGAGGGTCGGCGCCGCTACGGAGATGCCGGCGCCGCCGAGAGCGAAGCCGACGAGCGCCAGGGGCACGGCGTCCGCCGTCGACGCCAGGGCGAGCCCGAAAGCCGCGGTCAGCCCGCCCGCCGCCAGGAGCCGGCGATCGCCGACGCGAAGCTCAAGCCACTGCCCCAGCACCCGTCCCGCGACCATCGCCCCCGCGAAGCAGCCGGGACCGAGGCCGCTCACGGCGGGCGACGCATCGAGCTCCGTCTCGAGGAAGAGCGCGCTCCAGTTCTCGATCCCGCCCTCGACCACGAAGGCGACTCCGCAAAGCAGCCCAAGCACGAGCAACCGCCGGGAGAAGGCAAAACGACGCTCGGGAGCAGCTCGGGGCGCCTCCGGGTACGTCCTGTTCACCGCGGCGGACGCCAGCACGACGCCGCCGATGACGACCAGCACGGGGAACGGCTCCACTCCGGCGCCCCGCGCAAGCCCGACGGCGATCGCTGCGACGAGGAAGCCCGCCGAGAAAAGCGCGTGGGCGATCTGCATTACGCGCGGGCCTCCCGACGTCTCCACGCTCGTGGCGGCGACGTTGATGACGACGTCGTAGGCACCGGTCGTGACGCCGATGAACAGCAAGGTGAGCGTCAGCTGTCCGACCGTATCGGTGAGGCCGGGCAGGACGACGGCCACGCCGAACAGGGCGAGAACAAGCGGCATCACACGCGGCCCGACCCGGTCGACCAACCGGCCCGTCAGGAGCATTGCGGGAAGCGCCGCCAGTGCCGAGGCAAGGAAGGCGACACCGAGCTCCGTGACCGACGCGCCCACCTGGTCCTTGATGTCGGGAACGAGCACGCCCCAGGCGCCCCAGTAGGCGCCGAAGGCAGCGAACGCGAAGAGCGGGCCCCGGGCCGCCCTCACGAAGCGCGCCGCTGCCGCGCTGCTTCGAACAGAGTGACGCCGGCCGCGACGCTGACGTTCAGAGACTCGATGCTGCCGACGAGCGGCACGGCGAACGCGTCGTCACAGGCGCGCCGGACCCCGGGGCGGAGGCCGCGCCCCTCGGAGCCGAAGACGAGGGCGACTCCCGTCGTCAGGTCGGCCGCCCACACGGGCGTCTCGGCGCCTCCGTCGGCCGCCCACGTCCACAGGCGCGGGCCCTTGATCTCTTCCAGGTACCGGCCCAGGTTGACGACGACCGCCACAGGCAGGTGCTCTACGGCGCCCGCCGAGGCCTTGCAGACGACCGGCGTCACGCGAGCCGCGTTCCGCTCCGTGATGACGACGCCGCTCGCGCCGGCGCCCTCGCCGCTGCGGATCACCGCGCCGAGGTTGTGCGGATCGGTGACCTGGTCGAGGCAGACGAGCAGCGGCCGCTCGCCGCCGGCGAGCTCGTGCGCCTCCGCATAGCGGTACGGCTCGCAGAACGCGACGACACCCTGATGGTCGGTGGTCCCGGCGGCCTCCCGAAGACGGCGCTCGGGGACGACCTGGAGCCGGAGACCGGGAACCTCCCGCAGCCAGGGCTCGGCAGAGAGGGCGCGCTCGGTGACGAGCAGCTCGAGGATCTGCCGGCGGCCGGCGCGCACGACCTCGCGCACCGGCTGCCTGCCGTAGACCAGCTCGCGGTTCACGCCCTGGGCACGAGCCGAAAGCCACCGGGCGCGTCCTGAGCCTCCCAGCCGAGGCGCTCGATCTCCTCGCGAAGCTCGTCCGCGCGGTCGAAGTCACGCGCCTCCCTTGCCGCCTGCCGTTCCTCGGCCAGGGAGACGACCTCCGGCGGAGCCTCGCCTGCTTCCTCGACGCCGAGGCCGAACACGTCGAGCCCGCGCCGGAGGAGCTCGAGCTCCCCGGCCGACCGCCACGCATGGAGGATCGAGAGCGCCAGCGGCGTGTTGAAGTCGTCGTCGAGGGCGGCCGCGAACTCCTCCCACGGAGGCGCGCCCTCGGCGCGCTCGACGACCCTGAACGCCGTCCGGAAGTCCTCGGCCTGCCGCCGCGCCGCCTCCATCGCCTCGTCCGAGTACTCGACCGGGCTGCGGTAGTGGGCGCCGAGGAAGAGGACGAGGATCGCCTCGGGTCCGTATGCGTCGAGCACCTCGCGCAGCGAGACGATGTTCCCGAGCGACTTCGACATCTTTTCCTGCGCGAGCTCAAGCATCCCGTTATGCGTCCAGAGCCGCGCGAACTCGCGCCCCGCGCCCCGGGACTGCGCCAGCTCGTTCTCGTGATGTGGGAAGCGGAGGTCCATGCCGCCGCCGTGGATCTCGAAGACGGGGCCTAGGAGCTTCTCCGCCATCGCGGAGCATTCGATATGCCAGCCCGGGCGGCCGGGACCCCAGGGCGAGGGCCAGGACGTGTCCTCGTGCGGTTTCGTCGCCTTCCAGAGGGCGAAGTCGCGCTGGTCCTCCTTCAGGTCGCTCGGCTCCTGCGCGACCATGTCCTCCAGCTTCGCACCCGAGAGCTGGCCGTAGTCCGGGTAGCTCGCCACGCGGAAGTAGATGTCGCCCTCCGATTCGTAGGCGAGCCCGCGTTCGACCAGCTCCTCGATCAGATGGATGATCTCGGGGATCGTCTCGCTGGCGAGCGGCTCGTGGTCCGGGCGGTCGAGACCGAGTGCGTCCGTGTCTTCGAGGTACCAGCGGGTCGCGTCGCCGGCGAGCTCCGCGCTGCCGATCCCCCGCTTGGCAGCGGCGTCGTAGATCTTGTCGTTCACGTCGGTGATGTTCTCGACGAGCGTGACCTCGTAGCCCTGCAGCTCGAGCCAGCGCTTCAGCCAGAGGAAGACGACGTACGGCCGGGCATTGCCGACATGGATGCGCTGATAGACCGTCGGCCCGCAGACGTACATCCGGATCGGACCGGGCGGCGGCGGCAAGTCCTGCTTGGCGCGGGTCAGCGAGTCGTAGAGGAGCACCCGGGCGTTATAGCCGCTCGGGCGCTCCCCGACTCCCGCTCTACGCGTGAAACTGCGCTTCCTCGGTGGAGCCCTTGAGGGCCAGCGTCGAGCTCTCACCGCCGCTGACCGCCTCGGCGACGAGGTCGAACCAGCCCGCGCCGACCTCGCGCTGGTGGCGGGTGGCCGTGTAGCCGACCTCCTCGAGCTCGAACTCGCGCTGCTGGAGCTCGACGTAAGCAGTCATGCCGCGGGCGCGGTAGCCGCGCGCCAGCTCGAACATGGACTGGTTGAGCGCATGGAAGCCCGCCAGCGTGATGAACTGGAACGCGTAGCCCATCTCGCCGAGCTCCTGCTGGAAGCGTGCGATCTGCGCGTCGTCCAGGTGCCGCTTCCAGTTGAAGGACGGGGAGCAGTTGTACGCGAGCAGCTTGCCCGGGAAGCGCGAGCGGATCGCGTCGGCGAACTCCTTCGCCTCGCCGAGGTCGGGCGTCGACGTCTCACACCAGATCAGGTCGGCGTAGGGCGCGTACGCGAGGCCGCGGGCAATGGCGGACTCAATCCCGCCCTCGACCCGGAAGTAGCCCTCCGGCGTCCGTTCGCCGGTCAGGAACGCATGGTCGCGCTCGTCCGCGTCACTCGTCACCAGCGTCGCGCTCAGCGCATCCGTTCGAGCGACGAGCACGGTCGGAACCCCGCAGACATCAGCCGCGAGGCGGGCGGCCGAGAGCGTCCGGATGAACTGGCTCGTGGGAACGAGCACCTTGCCGCCGAGGTGCCCGCACTTCTTCTCGGAGGCGAGCTGGTCCTCGAAGTGGACACCCGCGGCGCCGGCCTCGATCATCGTCCGCATCAGCTCGAAGGCGTTCAGTGGGCCTCCGAACCCGGCTTCGGCGTCGGCGACGATCGGGGCAAGCCACCGGCGCCCGGTGCCGTTGCCCTCGGCGTGCTCGATCTGGTCGGCGCGCAGGAGCGCCTGGTTCAGCCGGCGCACCAGCGCGGGCGCACTGTTGGACGGATAGAGGCTCTGGTCCGGGTACGTCTGGCCGGCTACGTTCGCGTCCGCCGCGACCTGCCAGCCGGACAGGTAGATCGCCTGCAGGCCGGCCTTGACCATCTGTACGGCTTGCCCGCCCGTCATCGCGCCGAGCGCTGCGACGTAGGGCTCCTCGCTCAGGAGCTGCCAGAGCCGCTCGGCGCCCAGCCGGGCCAGCGTGTGCTCCACGGTCACCGACCCGCGGAGACGCTCGACGTCGTCCTCGGTGTACGGCCGCTCGATTCCTTGCCACCTGTCCATGCCGCATGTCCTCCTAGTCGATGAGCTCGTACGCGGGAAGCGTGAGGAACTCCTCGAGCTCCTCCGAGAGCGCGACCCTGTCGAAGACCGCGCGCGCCTCCTCCCAGCGGCCCTCGCCGGCCTCGGCGAGCTCCGCCTCCTCGAACGCGACCACCCGCTCGCGCTCGATCCGGCCGTGGCGAAGCCACTGCCAGATCTGCGAGCGCGAGATCTCCGCGGTCGCCGCGTCCTCCATCAGGTTGTAGATCGCGACGGCTCCCGTCCCTCGAAGCCAGGACTCGAGGTACCGGAGCCCGACGCTGACGTTGTTGCGCACGCCGCCTTCGGTGATCTCGCCCTCGGGGACGCCCACGTCGAGGAGATCGTCCGCCGCGACGTCGACCTCCTCGCGCAGGCGCTCGACCTGGTTCGGTCGCAGGCCGAGCACCGCATCGAACTCCTCCGTTGCCACCGGCACGAGATCCGGATGGGCGACCCACGTGCCGTCGAAGCCGTCGCCGGCCTCGCGCCGCTTGTCCTCCCGCACCTTGGCGAGCGCGACCTCGTTCACCTCCGGGTCGCGCCGGCTGGGGACGAACGCCGCCATCCCGCCCATCGCATGGGCGCCGCGGCGGTGGCACGTCTTCACGAGGAGCTCCGTGTACGCACGCATGAACGGGACAGCCATGGTCACCTGGGCGCGATCGGGGAGCACGAACTCCGGGCTCTCCCGGAACGTCTTGATGATGCTGAAGATGTAGTCCCAGCGGCCTGCGTTCAGGCCGGCCGCATGGTCGCGGAGCTCGTAGAGGATCTCCTCCATCTCGAACGCGGCCAGGATCGTCTCGATCAGGACGGTCGCCTTGACCGAGCCCGAGGGTAGGTCGAGCGCCTCCTCCGTCATGTCGAAGACGTCGTTCCAGAGGCGGGCCTCGAGATAGCTCTCGAGCTTCGGGAGGTAGAGATACGGGCCGCTGCCCTTGTCGAGCAGGCGCCGGCCGTTGTGGAAGAGGTAGAGCCCCAAGTCGAAGAGGCTGCCGGAGACCTCGTCCCCGTCCACGAACACGTGGCGCTCGGGCAGGTGCCACCCCCGCGGACGCACGATCAGGACTGCGGGGTCGTCGCTCAGGCGGTACGTCTTCTCGCCGGTGTCGAGCTTGATCGTGCGCTCGATCGCGTCGATCAAGTTCGCCTGGCCGTCGAGGTTGTTCCGCCACGTCGGCGCGTTGGCATCCTCGAAGTCGGCCATGAAACAGCGCGCGCCAGAGTTGAGGGCGTTGATGACCATCTTGCGATCGACCGGCCCGGTGATCTCCACCCGCCGGTCCTGGAGGTCGGCCGGGACCGGCGCGATGCTCCAGTCGCTCTCGCGGATCTCGCGCGTCTCGGGCAGGAAGTCGGGGAGCTCACCGGCGTCGATGCGTGCCTGGCGCGCGACCCGAGCGCCTAGGAGCTCGCGGCGCGTGCCGTTGAAGCGCCGGTGCAGCTCGGCGACGAATGCGAGCGCTTCGGCGCTCAGGATCTCCTCATCGCGCCCTTCGAGGGGCGCGCGAAGCTCCACCCCGGCGGCGACCTCCGTTCCCGCCACGGCTCCTGCCTAGTCGCGGTCGTGGTCGCGGTCGCAGAAGTCCGGGCAGGTGCACTCGGCCAGCTCGGCCGAGCTCAGGACGGCGACGGTCGCCTCTTTGCGCGGAACGTCACGAAGTGCGCGCTTGAGCCCTGTGGTGTTGACCGTGGCTGCCTCCATAACCCGTGTATCCATCGTAGGCGCGGCCCCGATATTCACCAAATTGTTTTTTTCGATTCTTCTTATAAACTGCATCTATGCTTCTTACGCAGATCGAGGCGTTCGTCGAGATCGCACGGACGCGGTCGATCAGCCGCGCGGCGGAAACGCTCTTCGTCACGCAGCCCGCGCTGACAACCCGGCTGCAGCGGCTGGAGGAGGAGCTCGACACCAAGCTCTTCGTGCGGACGCCCCGAGGGATGAAGCTGACCGAGGCAGGCGAGGTCTTCCTCCCCCACGCCGTCAGGGCGCTCGACAGCCTCGCCGACGGGCGTCGCATCGTCAACGCCTTCGAGCGCGGCGGGGCCGGCCGGCTGACGCTCGGCGCCGCCCCGGCGATCTCGACCTATGTCCTCCCGCGTATCCTCAAGCGGTTCTCCACCAGTCACCCGCGGGTTGGAGTGAGCGTCCGCACCGGCCACTCCGAGGAAGTCCTGGAGCTGGTGCTGCGCGAGCAGGTCGACGTTGGTCTCGTCCGTGAGCTCCGCCACCCGGACATCGCGAGCACGCCGCTCTACGAGGACCGGGTGATCCTCGTCGTCGAGCCGGGCCACCGCTTCGCCGCGCGCGGACGGATCCGCCTGGACGAGATGTCACGCGAGCAGCTCGTCCTCTTCGACCGGACGTCGAGCTACGCGGAGCTCACGAACGCCGTCTTCCGGGGCGCAGGCGTCAGCCCTGAGGGAGTGATGGAGCTCGACAACATCGATGCCGCGAAGAAGATGGTCCAGGAGGGCTTCGGCGTCGCGCTCATCCCCTACACCGCCGTGGCCGACGAGCTGGACGCGGGCCTGCTCTGCCGGGTGCAGATCGAGGATGCCGAGCCGCTCCGCCGCCAGATCGTCGCCGTTCGCCGGCGCGACCGCACCGGTGCCGGGGGGGCGGCCGAGTCGTTCCTCGCGACGCTCCGCGAGATGCAGGCGGAGCTCAGTCGGTCCTAGCCAGCGCGTCCTCTCGTGAGAGCGCGACGAGCACGGCCCAGAGCTCGGGGCCGCGCTCGGCCCCGGTGAGCGCGAGGCGGAGGGCGCGCAGGTTGCCGCCGACAGCCTTCAGCTCGCGGACGATCGCCTTCGCGCCATCCTTGTCGAGCTCCTCTGGAGCCGCCTCGCGAAGCTCGCGGAAGCGCTGGAGCGTCTCCGGGGAGGTCGTCGGCGGGGACGCCGGCGGCGTTGCCAGCTGCTCGGCCACGGCACGCGCCTCGACGAGGTCGCGCGCACCGCGAAGCGCCGGGCCGACCCGGGCGTCCGCGCCGGCTCTGGCGGCGAGCTCCTCGTCCGAGAGCGCCCCGAGGGCCTCGACTGCGAGCCGGCGGAGGCGGGCCTCGTCGAAGTGGACGTCGCCGCGCGGGAGGTCGAGCTCCTCGAGGTAGGCGCGCACGGCCTCCGGCGGCATGCCGAGCTCGCGTAGGCCCGCGAAGGACGCGGCGTGCTCCCGCTTGGAGAGCTTGCGCCCGTCGTCGCCGACTAGGAGACCGTGGTGGATGTACTCCGGCGGCTCGGCTCCCAGCGCGCGGGCGATCGCCACCTGGAGCCGCGTGCTGGGCAGGAGGTCCTTGCCCCGAATCACGTGCGTGATCCCGAGGTCGAGGTCGTCCACCACGGAGGCGAGGTGGTAGGTCGGGCGGCCGTCCCCGCGGACGAGGGTGGTGCGCTGGAAGCGCAGCGCACCCTCGGAGTCAGGCGTGCCGATCTCCCGCCCCGCCTCGACGTGACGCTCGGCACGCTCGCTCTGCCGGACCGGCCCCTCGTCCCATTGGAGGCCGAGCCATTCGAGGTCGCCGATGATCTCCTCCTCGGCCCCGCGCACCGTGCGCGCCACATCGGTGTCGTCGATGCGCAGCACAAGGGCGCCGCCGCGCTCGTCGGCGAAGCGCCGGTTCGCGACGGCCGTGAGCGCGCCGCCGAGATGCAGCGACCCCGTGGGGCTCGGGGCGAAGCGCACCGTCACCACCGCGGCTGGCCCTCCTAGACCTTGGCGTTCTTGGTGACGTCCCAGCCGGCCGTGACCGGCGGCTGGGGCTTCCCCGACGAATCGACGGGCGTGTAGGCAAGCTCAATCTTCGCGAAGTTCAGCGCCACCTGGTCGACCGGCCGCTCCTCGTCGCCGCCGTCGGCTTCATAGGACGTGATTGTGACGTCCTCGAGCGTGACCTTGAGGAACTCCACCTGCGTCTTGACCGCGGTGCGGCGGCACGTGAGGACCGCGCTCTTCACGTGCTGTCCCGACGCGCACGCGAGCCAGAGGAGCGGCGAGGCCTTGCTGGTGCGGGCAAGCACGACGAGGTCGTCGAAAACGGCCTTGCCCGCGCCGCCCCCGCCTCCGCCCGAGGACGCGGTCTCGTTGCTCATCCCGAAGTTGAACCCGAGCAGGTCGATCTCGCCCTTGTGTTTGGCGTCCGCGCTCTCGCCGGCGATCCCGTCCACCTTGAGGAAGTAGTCGACCGCCATCTCGCCCGGGCACTGTACCGTCCGAGTAGGCTCCGCGGCGTGAGCGTCACCGCCCTCCCGGACTCGCGCGCGGCCGTGCCTCTGGTGGCCCCGCACGTCCACCGCACGCCGCTCCTCGCCTCGCGCAGCTTGAGCGAGGAAACCGGCTTCGACGTGCACCTCAAGGCGGAGCTCTTCCAGCGGACCGGCTCCTACAAGATCCGCGGGCCGCTGGTAAAGCTCGCCAGGCTCTCGACGGAGGAGCGGGATCACGGCGTCGTCTGCTCGTCGGCCGGAAACCACGCGCAGGGGGTCGCCCTCGCGGCTTCAATGCTCGGCGTGCGGGCGGTCGTCTGCATGGCCGAAAACGCGACTCCCTCCAAGGTCGAGGCGACGCGCGGATACGGCGCCGAGGTCGTCCTCCACGGCTCCATCTGGGACGAAGCGGACGAGAAGGCCCGCAAGCTGGTCGCCTCGGAGAGGATGACCTACGTGCATCCATTCGACGACGTCGACCTGATCTCGGGCCAAGGGACGGTCGGGCTCGAGATCCACGAGGATTGGCCCGGAGCCGAGGTCGTGCTCGTCCCGATCGGCGGCGGCGGGCTCATCTCCGGCATCGCCGCGGCCCTGAAGCGGGAGCGCCCGGAAGTCCGGATCGTGGGCGTCGAGTCCGCCGATGGTCCCGCGATGCAGCGGAGCGTCGAGGCCGGGGAGCTGGTGACGCTCGACCGCTGCGACACGATCGTCGACGGCCTGCGCGTCAAGCGCGTCGGTGAGCACACGTTCGAGCTCGTCCAGCGCTTCGTCGACGAGATCGTCACGGTGCCGGACGAGGCGATCTTCGAGAACGTCCTCTGGACGATGACCCGCTGCAAGCTCGTGGCCGAGGGCGCCGCGGCGGCAACGGTGGCCGCCCTGCGCGCCGGCCTCGTGAAGGCCCCAAGCGGGACGAAAGTCGTCTGCGTTCTCTCCGGCGGGAACCTCGATCTGGCGCAGCTCCAGGGTCTTCGCTGGAACTAGCCGTGGACGCGGCGCTCCTTGGCTGGTTCGAGGCGAACGCACGCGACCTCCCCTGGCGGAAGACGCGCGACCCCTACGCGATCCTCGTCAGCGAGGTGATGCTCCAGCAGACGCAGGTCGAGCGGGTCGTGCCGCGCTACCTCGCCTGGCTCGAGCGCTGGCCGACCTTCGAGGCGCTAGCGGCAGCGCCCGCCGGGGACGTCATCCGCGCGTGGCAGGGGCTCGGCTACAACCGCCGGGCGGTCAGCCTCCATCGCGCAGCGCAGCACGTCGCGGTGTGGGGATGGCCGGAAGACCTCACCGAGCTTCCCGGCGTCGGGCGCTACACGGCGGATGCTGTGGCGGCGTTCGCCTTCGGCGCGCCGGTTCTCCCCGGGGACACGAACGTGCGCCGTGTGCAGGACCGGACCGGCCATCGTTTCGGGCCCGAGTGCGGGCAGGCGCTGATGGACCTCGGAGCGACCATCTGCCTCGCCCGCGTGCCGCGCTGCGGCGTCTGCCCGCTCGCCGAGGCTTGTCCCTCCCGCGGGCGCCGCTATCCGCCGCTCCGCCGTCAGGGCCCGCTCGAAGGTTCCTTCCGGCAGCGGAGGGCCCGCGTGCTCCGCGCCGTGAGTGAGCGGCCCAGAGCCGTCGAGTCGCTGGACGCAGATGCCGTCGTCGCGCTCGAGCGAGACGGCCTCGTGCGGGTCGAGAACGGCCGCGTGGCGCTGCCCTCCTGAGGAACCCGTTTCAAAACGAAGCCCTGAGCCGCCGGGCCGCGCTGCTCGCCCCGAGGACTGCGTCCTCAGTCGCGCCCGTAGCCTCCGGCTACGAACGCTCCCTGCGTCGTTGCCTCGGAGCGACCATCGCACCCCGACGGCGAGGCGTCATTCCGAAACGGCTTCTGAGCGCTAATCTGGGGCGGTGGCCCGCATCGAGAGCTACAGCTTCGGCCGCGTCACCGTCGACGGACGCGAGGAGACGGCCGACGTGATCGTGCTCCCCGAGCGAATCGTCCGCAACTGGAGACGGAGAGACGGCCACAGCCTTGTCCTGGAGGACCTGGACGAGGTCCTCGAAGACCTACCGGGCCGCCTCGTGATCGGCACGGGCGCTGACGGACGGCTCCACCCGGACCCCGTCACGCTGGAGCTCCTTCGCGGGCGCGGGATCGAGGTCGAGTCGCTGCCGACGGACGAGGCCGTGCGCCGCTTTCAGGAGCTCGATCCCGCCGCGACGGCGGCGGCACTCCACCTCACCTGCTAGGAGGGATTGGTGGAACGTCTCTCGTCGTCGGGGTGCGATGGTCGGTCCGAGGCAAGGACGCAGGGAGCGCTCGTATCCGATGGATACGGGCGCGACTGAGGACGCCGCCTCGGGGCGAGCAGCGCGGCCCGACGGCACAGGTGTCGTTCCGTCAAGCCCTCCTGATCAAGAGTGCCACGGCGTGGGCGGCCAGGCCCTCGCCGCGCCCCGTGAAGCCAAGACCGTCCGTCGTCGTGGCGCGGACGGAGACCTGCCCCGCCTCTACGCCCAGGGCGCCGGCCAGCCGGGCCTCCATCTCGGCCCGCAACGGCGCGATGCGCGGGCGCTCGCCGACGAGCACGCAGTCGGCGTTGACGAGCGCGAAGCCCGCCGCGCGGACGGCCGCCATCGCCCGCTCGAGGAAGAGGAGCGACGAGGCGCCCTCCCACTCCGGCTCGTCCGAGGGGAAGAAGCTCCCGATGTCTCCGAGCCCCGCCGCGCCCAGGACGGCGTCGACGAGCGCGTGCGCGACGACGTCGCCGTCGGAGTGGCCCGCGAGCCCCGGCTCACCCGAGACCTCGACGCCGCCGAGCACGAGCGCCGCCTCGTCCGTGAAGGCATGCGCGTCGACGCCGATGCCTACGCGAAGGCTCATCCCAGCGTTTCCTGCCGTCCGGCGCGGCCGTCGAACACGGTCACCGTCTCGTAGCCCGCCGAGCGGAGATGGTCGAGGCCGGCCTCGAAGTCGCGTCCCACGTCTTGGGCGACGTGCGCATCGGAGGCGAGCGTGGCCCCGACCCCGCCCTCGCAGCACAGCCTCAAGAATTCGAGGTCGGGGTAGAGCTCACGCACGGGCTTCCGCAGCCCCGCTGTCGAGACCTCGACCGCGACTCCGGTCTCTGCAAAGGCAGCGGCGGCACCGGCGTGGTGCGACTCGACCTCCTCCGCGGCCGGGCGGCGGCCGAAGATCTTCACGAGGTCGGGGTGGGCGAGAACGTCGGCCAGCCCGCTCCGGGCCAGCGCCGCGAGCTCCGCGAAGTACCGCCGCCAGACGTCCTCGACGGGAAGGCGATCCCAGAGCCCGGACTCGGACTCCATGTCCACCGCCTTGCCATCCAAAAGGTGCACCGACCCCAGCAGGAAGTCCCACGGGTACGGCCGCAGCACCTCCTCCAGCTCGCCCTCCCGGCCGGGCAGCCATTCGACCTCGAGGCCCAGCTTGACGGGGAGGGCCTGGCTCTTCGCCTCGAGGACGGCGGCGCAGTAGTCGTCCAGGTCGTGACCCACGCGCCCGCGGTGGTACGGATGGCTCAGGAACGGCTCGGCCTGCCGAAAGTAGTACATGTGCTCGGTGAAGGCGATCTCGTCCACGCCTCGCTCGCCGGCCTGCGCCGCGAATCGCTCGACGGCCTCCACCGTCAGCTCGACTGGACCCTCGCGGCCGTTGGCTCGCCCGCGGAGGTGCATGTGGTAGTCGACGATCATGCCTCGGCGCGGAGCAGGGCCTCGACGAGCTGGAGGTCGTCCGGCGTGGTGACCTTGAGCAGCCGCCGGTCTCCTTCCACGAGCCGGACGCGGCCGCCCGCGGCCTCGACGAGGCCCGCGCAGTCGGTGGCGCCGGCCTCGCCGGCGAACGCGCTCCGCAGCGCGTCGGCCAGGAAAGCCTGCGGCGTCTGCACCGCGTAGAGGCCTTCGCGGTCGACGGTCTCGACGATGGCCTCGCCGTCGGCGCGCTTGACGGTGTCGGCGAGCGGAAGCGCGGGGACGACCCCGTCCCAGCCGTCGCCGACCCCCGCGATCACGCGCTCGAGCACGTCCCCGCCAAGGAGGGGCCGCGCGGCGTCGTGGACGACCACGACGGCGGCTTCCTCGGGAACCTCGGCTAGCCCGGCGCGCACGGAGTCGGCACGCGTCGCGCCGCCGGTCACTGCCGCATGCGCCTTGCCGGCCCCGATCTCCTCGGCCAGGAGGATGCTCGGCTCCTCCCACTCCTCGGGCGCGACGATGACGAACGCTTCGATCCACTCGGACGCCTCCAGCCGCTCCAGGCTCGCAGCGAGGAGCGGCCGGCCCGCAAGGTTGGCGAAGGCCTTCGGCCGGTCGTCTCCGAGGCGCTCTCCCCGTCCCGCCGCCACGAGCACCGCCCAGACGCCGGAGCCGTCGCCGGGGGTCACTTCCAGATGACGAGCTTGCCGTCGCGCTCGACGTAGGCCTCGGGGCTGAGCGGATCCTCCGAGTTTTGGAAGTCGCTCTGCACCTTCTGGCGGAAGAGCTTGCTACGGCCTCCTTGCTCGAGGAGGTCGACCGGAAGCGCGACGAAGACGTTCTCCATGGGGACGGCGTACACGGCTGGGCCACCGTACTCTCGCACGATCTGGCGCCGAAGCCCAGGGACGATCATCCGCGTCGCGTCGTAGCCGTCGGAGGAGGCCCAGCCACACAGCTCCTGGTTGCCCGACGGCTCGCAGATAAGCTCCTCGTCAGCGTTCGTCTGACGCTCGAGATTCTCGATCGCGATCTCGTGCAGCTCCTCGACGGACGTCCCCCAGCGCTCCACGTCCTCCGGCTGAACGACCGTGAACGAGTCGTCCGCGTCGACGACGTAGATGACGGAAAGGTTGCCGGGGAAGTCGGTCTCGGCGGGCTCGACGCCGTACGTGCGCAGCTCGAACGTGCCCTTGAGGAGCGGCATCAGGTCGGCCCGGACGTCGTCGAGCGACTGCTCGCCGATCCCGGTCTCGAGCCGCTGCTCGGCCTCGTCGACGAGGCCGGCGACGATCTCGTCCCGGCGCGCGGGATCGGCTTCGTACTGCGCGAACGCCTCGTCGAGCTTCAGCTCGACGCGGTTCGGCCCGTCGAAGGCGGAGACGTTCAGGTCGATCCCCGGCTCGGCCTCGAGCCCCGCTGACTTCATCTCCGCGACCACGACCTCCCTGAAGGACGACTCGACGAGCGGGGCCCCGTCGGCCGAGTCGTCTCCGGAGCAGCCGGCGAGGGAAGCGGCGAGCAGGCAGGCGATGAGGGCAGCGCGCAGCGGCACCCAGGAAGGATGCCTATACCCACATTGCCGGGGTCGCGCTAGGCGCCTACGAGGCGACCTTCGCGCCGACGGAGTCCAGCTCCTCGTCGAGCCAGACCGCGGCGTCGTCCTCGTCCATGCCCTTCGCGTACATGAGCTCGGAGGCGAGGATCTTCTTCGCCTTCACGAACATCTGCTTCTCGCCGGTCGAGAGGCCCTTCTCCTGGTCGCGCAGGGAGAGGTTCCTGACGACCTCCGCGAGCTCGAAGATGTCGCCGGTCTTCATCTTGTCGCGGTTGTACTTGAAGCGACGGTTCCAGTTCTTCGGCATCTTCGTGCCGTTGCCGTGCAGAACCTTGACGACGCGGACGACCATCTCCTCGTCGATCACCTTGCGGAGCCCGACTCGGTCGGCGTTCTCGGTCGGGACGTTCACGGTCATGTCGTTGTGCAGGATCTTGATCGTCAGGTACTCGCGTTCCTGACCCAGAATCGTCCTCGTCTCCTTCTTCACCACGGTCCCCGCGCCGTGATGGGGGTAGACGACCTTATCGCCGACCTTGTACAAGCCTCTCCTCCTCTATGTGAAACGCGGGCGCAAAAAGAGACGCCCAAGACGCCTGCGGAATACCGCCATTCTACCGGAAACCCGCTTGGGAAGCCAACTTGAGGTGATTTGTAACGGCTGTCTAAAGCTGCAAATAGCGATCGACGAGATTGTGCTCTTGGAGCCGCCGCAGGCCTTCACGGATCTCGCGGGCCCGGACGGAGCCGACGCCGTCGACGGCCTCGAGGTCCCGATGGCTCGCCCGCACGACCGCATCGAGGCTCTCGAAGTCCCTGACGACATGCCGGATCACGGAGTCCGGGAGCCGCGGGATGCGGGAGAGGACGCGGTAGCCACGCGGTTGCACCGTGTGGTCGAGCGGGTTCGTGTCCTCGTAGCCGAGCAGGTGCACGAGCGCGTCGAACTCGAGCAGCCGCGTGTGGTCCATCCGTGAGAGCCGCTCGAGCGCCGTCGAGGCCGCCGCCGGATCGCCGGACCGTTCGTAGTCGTAGACGACCGCCGCCTTCTCGCGCGGCACGTCCTCCATTAGCTCGTCGAGCTGCATGCGGATCAAGCGGCCTTCCTGGCCCAGCTCGACACAGTTGCGCTCGATCTCCTCGGCCATCCGCGTCGTCATCTCGGCACGCTGGAGGACGACGAGCACGTCGTCGAGGACGACCGCGCTCTGGAACTCGAGCGCGGTGAGGCGTGTGAGGCCCTGGTCCAGGCGCGTCCTGTACGTCTCGAGCGTCCCGAGCGCCTGGTTCGTCCGGGCGAGCGTGTCCGAGATCTCGCCGAGCTGGTAGCGCAGGTCGCCTACGAAGACCGTAACCGTCTCGCGCTGCTGTGAGATGGAGATGACGAGCGCGTCCGTCTGCTTCGCCACGCGCTCGGCGGTCCGGTGCCTCGTCCCTGTCTCGCTCGTGGGGATGGAAGCGTCGGGCATCAGCTGGACGTTCGCGTAGACGAGCTTGTGCCCGTCCGCGGTGACGATGATCGCCCCGTCCATCTTCGCCAGCTCGTAGAGAAGCTGGGGAGTCAGCGGCAGGTCGAGCCGCATCCCGCCGGAGAAGAGGAAGGCCAGGTCGTTCGGGTCGCCGATGACGATGAGCGCGCCGAGCTCGGCGCGGATGATGTCGTCGATTCCCGAGCGCAGGGGCGTGCCGGGCGCGACCCGCTTGAGCGCCGAGAGGAGGGTCTTATCCTTCCGAGGATCCGCTCGCATCGAGCCCCGCAGTGATCGCCGTCCGCAGCGTTCCTGCTGCTGTCAAGCGCATTCTGCCATGGGGCTCCGTTCCGTCAGGGACGAGCGCTTCGGCGAAGCCGAGCTTCGTGCACTCGGCCAAGCGCCGCTCCGCCTGGCTGACCGGCCGTAGGCGACCCGTCAGGCCCACCTCACCGAAGCATGAGACGCCGTGCTTGACCGGCACGCCGCGCGCAGCGGAGGCGATCGCCAGGGCGACGCCGAGGTCGGCTCCGGGCTCATCGATGCGGACGCCGCCGGCGACGTTGACGAACACGTCCGCCTGACCCAGCGCGACGCCGGCGTGGCGCCCGAGGACGGCGACGATCATCGAGAGGCGCTTCGGGTCGACGCCCGTCCCGACGCGCCTCGGCATCGCCAGGTCGGTCGGGGAGACGAGCGCCTGGACCTCGAGCAGGAGGGGGCGCGTGCCCTCGATCGTGCAGACGACGGCCGAGCCTGCCTGCTCCTCGTCGGGGCGCCCGAAGAGCTCGGACGGATCCGCGACCGCGACGAGCCCGGCCGATGTCATCTCGAAGACACCGAGCTCGTTGGTCGAGCCGAAGCGGTTCTTCACGGCGCGGAGGATTCGGTGCGAGCGGTAGCGGTCGCCCTCGAAGTGGAGGACGCAGTCGACGAGGTGCTCGAGGACGCGCGGCCCCGCCACGGCCCCCTCCTTCGTGACGTGGCCGACGAGGAAGGTCGCGACCCCCTGCTCCTTCGCGACCCTGAGAAAGCGCCCGGCCGCCTCGCGCACCTGCGCCACGGAGCCCGGCGCGGAACCGAGCTCGGGAGCATAGAGCGTCTGGACGGAGTCGACGACGCAGACGTCGGGCCGCTCGCGCTCGAGCGTGGCGCAGACCTCGTCCAGCTTCGTCTCGGCGAGGATGTGCACGTCGTCGGCGCCGCCGAGCCGGTCGGCCCGGAGCTTCACCTGCGCCGACGACTCCTCACCGGTGACGAGGACGACCTTGCGCTCCGTCGACATGGCCTGGAGCGCCATGAGCAGCAGCGTCGACTTGCCGATGCCGGGATCGCCCGAGACGAGCACGAGACTCGCGGGGACGAGCCCGCCGCCGAGGACACGGTCGAGCTCCGCGACGCCGGTAGGAAGCCGCTCTGCGTCCGAGGCCTCGACCTCGACGAGACGGAGCAGCGGGCTCCCGTGCGCCGGGGCGCCGCGCGCCCCCGGCGCCGGCGTGAGGGCGCGCTCCTCGACGAGCGTTCCCCATTCCCCGCACGCGGGACAACGACCGAGCCACTTCCCGGTCGTGTACCCGCATTCCGAGCACGCGTGCTGGAGGGCCGCCTTCGCCATGGGCGACCCAGTCTAGGCAGGCGGTCCGACGCCGAACCCGCGCCGGTCCGCACCGGAAGTGGGTCGGCTACGAGCCCAGGATCTTGGCCTTCTCGGCCGCGAACTCCTCGTCCGAGAGGATGCCCTGCTGCTTGAGCTGGGCGAGCTTCTCGAGCTGTGCAAACTTGTCGTCGGCGGCGGGGGCTGCCGGCGCCGGTGGCGCCTGCTGCGCCGCCATTGCCTGCTGCTGCGCCATCTCCTCCTCGTACCGCTGCTGGTCCTGCTCGGCGTACCTCCGCTCCTGGCGATGGCGGACGGCGCCGGCGGTGCCGGCCACGACCGCGGTCGTGGCCGCTGCCCGAACTAGTCCTGGACCTCGTCGCATGAACATGTCAGCTCTCCTCTCCTTCCGCGGCGGCGTATGCGAGCGCCGCCTGGACGACGTCGTGGGGGATGCGTTCGTTCGCGAGCAGCTGGCCGTCGGCGTTCCGCACCGCCTCGGCGAAGCGGGTCGCCCAGACGTTCTCGAAGACGAGTAGCCCCGCGGACGAGTTCGGCTCGAGCGCGTCGGCTGCGAGGGCGATGTCGTCCTCGTTCAGGAGGCCTGCGTCGATGTCGGTGATATCGGCCATCCCGGCGGCCTCGTCTTCGGGGTCGAGGTCGGCGAGCTCGACCGCGCCCACGTTGCCCTCCTCGTCCTTGATGATGAAGACGAGGTCGAGGATGCGAATCGTGCCGTTCTCGACGAGCTCGGCCAACGCCGGCACGATTTCGCCCTTGAACTTGTTGCCGGGGAACCCGACGACGATGTACTCGATTGGGCCGATGCTCATTGGCGTGCCTCCTGGGGTCTGGGTAAATCGCTGCGGAGTCTCTCACGAACCGGCTAGCGACTGAACACGTCGTCCACGGGCACGCCGTAGCCGGTTGCGAGCGCGTTCGTCTCGTTCGCCATTCCGACGACCGCCAAGAGCTCGGCGAGCTGCTCCTCGCTCATCCCCTTCTTCCGCGCGGAAGCCGTATGGGAGGCGATGCAGTACTCGCAGCCGTTGGTCACGGACACGGCGACATAGAGGAGCTCCTTCGTGAGCGGGTCGAGCGCGCCCGGCGCCATCACCTGCTTCACGGACTGCCACGTGCGGCGAAGTGACACCGGGTCAACCGCGAGCGCCTTCCAGAAGTTGTTGACCCAGTCCACCTGGCGGGTCTCCATGATGTCGTCGTAGACGGCGCGCACCTCGGGAGAGGCGTCGTCGTACTCGATCAGCGGCACGCCGCTATTCGTCGTCGGACGGCTCGTCGCCGTTCGCCTCCGCCGAGGGCTCCTCGGCGGGGACGGTGACCTTCTCGGGCTCGGGCGGAGCCTCGCCCTCGATGATCGAGATGTCGACCTCGTCCTCGTCGGCCTTCTTGTCAACGACGATCGTCGAGCCGGGCTTGATCGAGCGGCCGAGAACGAAGTCCGCGAGCGGGTCCTCGATGAAGCGCTGGATCGCACGGCGGAGCGGGCGCGCGCCCATGGCCGGGTCGTAGCCCTTCTCGACGAGCAGCTCCTTGGCGTCGTCGGTGAGCTCGATCGCCGCCTCGTGCTCGCCCATCTGCTCGCGGAGCCGCTTCATCATCAGGTCGACGATCGTCTTGATCTCGTCCTTCGTCAGCTTGTGGAAGACGATGACCTCGTCGATGCGGTTCAGGAGCTCGGGGCGGAAGACCTTCTTGAGCTCGCCCATGATCCGGTCCTTCATCTCGTCGTACGAGAGACCGGTGTCGTCGCCCACCGAGAAGCCGAGGGACTGGTTCTTGGAGATCGTGGCCGCGCCGATGTTCGACGTCATGATCACGATCGTGTTGCGGAAGTCGACCTTGCGCCCCTGGGCGTCCGTGAGCTTTCCGTCCTCGAGGATCTGGAGGAGGATGTTGAAGACGTCCGGGTGGGCCTTCTCGATCTCGTCGAGGAGGACGACGGAGTACGGCTTGCGGCGAACGGCCTCGGTGAGCTGGCCGCCCTCGTCGTAGCCGATGTAGCCGGGCGGCGAGCCGACGAGCCGGGACACGGAGTGCTTCTCCATGTACTCCGACATGTCCACCTGGATCATCG
>Ga0081538_10000335_pt1 | contig 53362 bp, 53 predicted proteins | sample TabmetS5T2R1_FD_71022 | JGI IMG/M metagenome (GOLD analysis project Ga0081538, IMG submission 71022) | Tabebuia heterophylla rhizosphere microbial communities from the University of Puerto Rico - S5T2R1 | ecosystem: Host-associated > Plants > Roots > Rhizosphere ...
CTCGTGGCCCTCGCCGCGGCGGGCTGGGGCGAGAAGGAGGACGTGCTCGAGCCGAGCGGCTCGAAGCGCGTCGAGCTGATGCTCGACTACTTCCCGAACGCCGACCACGCCGGGATCTACGCGGCGCAGGCGGCCGGCCACTTCGAGCAGGCCGGCCTCGACGTCGAGATCCGCCAGCCGCCCGACCCGTCGGCTCCGATCAAGCAGGTGGCGGCGGGCAACGTCGACCTCGCGATCTCGTACGAGCCCGAGGTGTTCAGGGCGCGTGACCTGGGGCTGCGCGTGGTCAGCATCGCCGCGATCGTGCAGGAGCCGTTGACCTCGATCATCTCGCTGCCCAAGGCGAAGATCCGGCGCCCGGCCGACCTCAAGGGGAAGACGGTCGGTACCGCGGGCATCGACTACCAGACCGCCTACCTGGAGACGATCCTCGCCGAGGCGGGCGTCAATACGGACGCCGCCAAGGAACGCAACGTCGGCTTCAACCTCACGCCGGCGCTGCTCACGGGGAAGGTCGACGCCGTTTTGGGCGCCTTCTGGAACTACGAGGGCACCGAGCTCCGCCTGAAGGGCAAGCGCCCGCAGATCATCCGCATGGACGAAGCCGGCGTCCCCTCCTACGACGAGCTGGTGCTCGTGGCGAACGCGGACGCGCTGGAGCGCGACGGCGGCAAGCTGCGCGCCTTCATCGGGGCGCTCTCACGCGGCACGCGTGACCTCCGCGAGGATCCCGACGAGGCGATCGAGGGTCTCCTGGAGGCGAACCCGGACCTCGATCCCGAGCTCCAGCGGGCCGTCGTGAAGGTGACGCTGCCGCTGTTCTTCCCGCCGCAGGGCAAGCCCTACGGCTGGCAGGACCCCGACCAGTGGGACTCATTCTCGGCCTGGATGGCCGACAGCGAACTGCTGCAGCAGCCACCCGATCCCCAGGCGGCCTACGACAACACGCTGCTGCCGGGCGCGGGCCTTTGAGCGCGACTGTGGAATAGAGCCCGGGCGGGGAACGTCTGGCCTCCTATGAGCACAAGGATGCGAGACCTCTTGGCCCAGGCCCGCAGCGAGCTTCGCCACGAGCCCATTGAAAGGCGCGTGCGGGCCAACATCGGCTCGGACGCGATCGTCGACAGCACACGAGCGCTCCTGGTGTGGGAGCCGCGGCGCGTCTGCCCGACCTATGCCGTGCCGGTCGAGGACATTCGGGCCGAGCTGCGCCCGGCGGGCGTGACGAACGGCCACGTGGCGGGCGTGCTGCACCCCGGGATCCCTTTCAGCGTGCACACGGCCGCCGGCGAGCCGGTGACGATCGAGGATCGCGTGGGCGCCGGCTTCCGGCTCGCGGACGAGGATCTGGCCGGTTATGTGGCGCTCGACTTCGACGCCTTCGACTGGTACGAGGAAGACGAGCGGATCGCGGGCCACCCGCGCGATCCCTTCCATCGCGTCGACGTCCGCCAGAGCGCACGACCGGTCCGGATCGAGGTAGACGGCGAGGTCGTGGCCGAGACCACGCGCGCCCGCCTGCTGTGCGAGACCCAGCTGCCAATGCGCTTCTACCTGCCGCGCGAGGACGTCCGGGCCGAGCTTCACCCGAGCCCGCTGCGCACCTATTGCCCCTACAAGGGCGAGGCGTCGTACTGGTCGGTCGACGTCGGCGGACTCCGGCGCGAGGCCCTCGGCTGGACATACGCGCAGCCCCTGCCCGACGCGGTCGCCATCAGCGGCCTGGTGGCGTTCTGGGATGAGCAGGTGGACGTGTTCCTCGACGGCGAGCGGCGAGAACGACCCGGCGGCGCCATCTCTGAGGCGCTTCGCGACGAGTTCGCCGTTTAGCGCCGCCCGCGGCGCGCGGCGACTCCCGGACTGATCGAAGATCGTTCGGCCGCTTCGCTCGGGAAGGTGCGAGCTCTCCTGGATTAGGCCGCCAGGGGGCGCAAAGTCAGGACGGCGACGCGAGAAACCGGCTAGAAGCCGCCGACGTCCCCGCCGCCGAAGTCGCCACCGCCCCAGTCGCCGCCGCCGAAGTCGCCGGAGGAGTCCGCATTCGCGTCGCCCGCATCCGCCTCACCGCTCGCGTCGCCCTCGCCGCCGCCGGCCTCCTCCCCGCCTCCGGACTCTTCGCCGCCGAAGTCGGAGAACAGGGACTGGGCGACCGCGGTCCCGACGAAGGCCGCCGCGAAGGTGCCGAGCAGGCTTCCGCCCATGCCACCGACCATGCCTCGGTTGCCGCCGAGGGCCCGCTCCACGGTTCCCGGTTGGTTCACCTCGGCGCGCGTGGCCATCCGGGCGAGGGAACGGGGGTCGTCGCCGCCGCCGCGCTCGTGCTCGGGCACGGCCGCGCTCAACTCCTGGAGAGCCATGCGCCGTTGCTCGGGCGTCAGCTTGGCGAACGCCTCCTCATGTGCCTGCTCGATGGCGTCCGGTGGCGCCGTCCGCACGAGGTAGCGGTAGCGCTCGAGCGCCTGCTCGTCCGTAAGCTCGGGGGCCTGCTGGGACGGTCCGGGGGGTTGTGGAGAGGACGGTCCAGCGGTTTGTGGCGGGGCCGATTCGGGCGCGTGGCTGCGGCCGAGGAGGCGATCTAGGAATCCCATGACGGAGATCTTGCCGGATTTGGCGCGCCGTGCTGGTCAGGCCGCCATCTCGGGCTCCATCTCCAGCGTCACGCCGTTGACGCTGAGCGCGACGCCCACGTTGCCGCGTGTGGCTTTCGAGTAGGGGCACATCCCATGCGTGACGCGGACGAGCTCGGCGGCCTGGCGGGGATCCTCGACCGAGGGGAGCTCGACGGCCAACTCAACGCCGAGCTCGAGAGCGCGCTCCGGGGCTGGGATCAGCATCACCTTCGAGTGGATCGCCACGTCGGCGATCTTGTCGGCCGGGACCTTGATGCGCTGGGCCGCGAACTGCATGGCGGCCTCGAAGCAGGCCGCGTAGCCGATCGCGAACAGCTGCTCAGGGTTCGTGCCTCCGCCCTCGCCGCCTAGCTCCCTTGGCAGCCGAAGCCGCACCTCCAGCTCGCCGTCGGACGTGCGGCCGTGGCCGTGCTCACGGCCGCCGGTCACATGGGCCTCCGCGGTGTACAGAGCCTTGCTCATCGTTCCTCCTTGGGGTTGGGCTGATACGGAAACCCTGCGCCGGCAGCCGCGCCAAGTCGATTACCTCGTGGGTGAAGTCCGCCGGCCTTCACCTCAGAGGTGATGGAGACGCGGCGGGCGCGCGGTAGCGTTGCCCTCGTGATGGTCGACAACCTGGAAGAGCCACAGACCGTCGGGCAGCTGATCCGCTTCTGGCGCACCCAACGGCGGCTCAGCCAGCTCGAGCTGGCCCTGGACGCCAATCTCTCCACCAAGCACCTCAGCTACGTCGAGACCGGCCGCTCGCGCCCGAGCCGCCAGCTGCTCATCCACCTCGCCCAGCGCCTCGACCTGCCGATCGCGGAGCGAAACCGGCTGCTGCTGGCCGGGGGGTTCGCGCCTCCCTATCTGGAGTTGCCCTACGACGGCGCGCTCATGCAGCCGCTGCGCGAGTCGCTGAGCCGGCTGCTCGACGCCCATCAGCCCAACCCGGCCCTAATCGTGGACGGGCTCTGGAACCTGATCGAGGCCAATCCGGCCGCCTCACTGCTCTGGGACGGGGCCGACCCGGCGCTCCTCGAGCCGCCGGTCAACATGCTCCGCCTCGCCGTGCACCCGGACGGCCTGCCGAGCATCTCCTCGATGACCCCGGCCTGCAGCATCCCGCTCATCCACCAGCTCAAGCGCAAGAGCCGCGACACCGCGGACGAGACCCTCCTCGGGCTGATCGACGAGCTCGAGTCCTACCTCCCGCCCGACCTGCCCGCCGGCCCGGTCAACCAGCCGATGGCAACTCTCGAGCTGCACACGCGTCTGGGCGACGTCAGCCTGTTCACGCTCATCGCCACGCTCGGGGCGCCACTCGAGGTGACGGCCGCCAACCTCGCGATCGAGACGTTCCTGCCGGCGGACGCCGAGAGCGCCGCGCGACTGCGGGAACTGGCAGAGCTGCAGGAAGCCGCGCCGGCGCCGGCCTGAGCGGGGCCTACGAACGCTCCTCGTCCTCGTCGAGGTCCAGCGCTATCGAGTTGATGCAGTAGCGCTGACCGGTCGGGCCGGGGCCGTCGGGGAACACGTGGCCCAGGTGGCTGCCGCAGCGCGCGCAGGTCACCTCGGTGCGGATCATCCCGTGCGAGTGGTCGGGGTGGAGCTCGACCGCGTCGGCCAGCGCCGGCTCGGTGAAGCTCGGCCAGCCCGTTCCCGAGTCGAACTTCGCGTCGGAGCTGAACAGCTCGTTGCCACAGGCGCCGCAGCGGTAGATGCCGTCCGCCTTCGAGTACGTGTACGCGCCCGTGAACGGCGGCTCGGTGCCCTTCTCACGCAAGATGTGGAAGCGCTCCGGCGCCAGCTCCTCGCGCCACTCCTGGTCGGTCTTCTCGAGCTTCTCCATCTCTTTCTCCGTTTCGGGCCAGTCAGTGCAAGTACCTGTCCTGTAGAGCGTAGAAGGCCGCCAGCCCCTTCCACTCCTCGTAGGGGGCGAAGAAGGCGCGCACCTCGTCTTCGGTCGCGCGGCGGCCGAGACCGGCCAGACGGCCGACCAGCTCGAGGTAGTCGAGGTCGAGCGCGGGGATCACGTCGTCGCGGCCCTGGCCCTCGAACGCGAGCATCTCGATCGTCCAGCTGCCGATGTTCGGAATTGCGCGCAGGCGGCGCCAGGAAAGCTCATGACGGTCCAGGTCGACCCGGCCCGACGCAACCTCGCGGGCCGCCCGCACGAGCGCGATCGAGCGCTTGGGGGCAAGTCCGCAAGCGTCCAGCTCGGCGGGCGAGCGGCCGGCCAGCCAGGCCGCCGACGGTGGCGCCACGAGGGTGCCGCAGGCGCTCCGACGACCGTGACGGCGGACGATCGCCCGCTGGATGGCCAGCGCCCGGCGCGAGTCGACGAGCTGCTCGCAGACCGCCCACGCGAGCGCCTCGAACGGCTCGGGACGCCGCCGCGGGCGCACCCACGGCCGGGCCCTCACGGCCGGGCCGATCAAGGCGTCGCGACGGAAGCGAGAGTGGAACTCGGACAAGTCGTGGTCCGTGCCGAGCGCGAAACGCATGCGCTCGATCGCGGTGGCGGCGGCAGCCCGAGTCGGCCCCTCGGCGCGGAAGCGTACCCCCGCGCCGCTTCGCCACGCGTGCACCAGCACCTGCTCGTCGTCCACCCACAGCACCCGGACGAGCGCCTCGCCGCGCCGGACCAGTACCCCGTCCCTACCGGCCGCCGGGAGGCGGTACGGCCCCCGCGGAACGACGTCAAGCTCGAGTTCTGCGGTTATCTGTCCTTGAGCAGGTGGATGTCTACGAGGAACGAGCGCGAAGCCGCGATCTCGGTCCGCTTCCGGCCCCGGCCCAGCCGCAGCGTCGCCGCACTCCGCGGGCGGCGCAGCACCCGCACCAGGATGAAGGTGGCGATCCCGAGCAGGAATCCGCCGGTGGCCGCCGCGACGGTCGCAGGCACCGAGGCCTCGCGGCGCGGCTCGACGACACGCGGCTCCGCGAGGACCGGAAGGGCCGTGACCTCGGTCTCCTCGTCGGGATCTGGGAGCGGTACTGGATCGGGCACGAGCGGCGAGTGTACTGAGGCCGGAGGCGAGCGACTCAGATGGGGCGCTCGTAGACACGGAAGCGCTTGACGATCTTGCCGCCCATCGCCTCCATGGCCCGGTTCATGGCCTTGTTCGACTCGAGGATCCAGCCCATCTCGCCCCACTTGATCCGGGAGACCTCGGCCATGTCGAAGTGCTCGGCGTAGAGGCCGGCGGCCACACCGGTGTGCTGGTAGGCGGGCCTAACCCCCAGGAAGCCCACGCGCACACGATTCACGATCCGCTTGCGGTTCACGTAGTGCCACCAGCCGAACGGCAGCACCCGCCCGTTCATCCGCTTCAGCACCTGGTTGATGTCCGGGACGCTGATCGCGATGCCGACCGTCTTGCCGTCGCCGTTCTCGGCGACCATGAACCAGTCGCGGTCGTAGACGAGCTGCAGCTCCTGGGCGTAGGCGTCGAGGTCGTACTTCGAGTAGGGCACGAAACCCCAGTTCCGCGACCAGGCCTCGTTGTAGATCTCGGCGAACGCGTCGAGCTCGTCTCGCAGCCGGCGCCGGCTCATCTTGCGGATACGGATCCCGTGCTTGGGCTCGAGCTGCTCGGCCAGGTCCCAGATGATCGGCATCACCCTGTCGCGGCCGGTGATGTGCAGCTCCCACATGAGGAGGTCCATCGCCTTCTCGAGCCCGGCGGCCTCGCAGAGCGAGCGGTAGTAGGGCGGGTGCCAGGGCTGCCGGACCATCGCCGGCCGCTCGTAGCCCTCGATCAGCACACCGCTCTCGTCGTTCATGGTGAAGTCCATCGGCCCCACCATGCGGTCGCGGCCGCGCTCACCGAGCCAGCCGGCGGCGGCGTCGAGCAGCGCGGTCATCGCCTCCGCGTCGTCCTCCAACTCGAGGAACCCGAACATGCCCCAGGCGTTGTCGTGGAACTCGTTGAAGGCCGTATCGATCTGAGCGCTGACGCGGCCGACCGTGCGTCCGTCGCGGCGCGCCAGGAACAGCCGCGCCTCCCCGTGCCGGAAGAACGCGTTGAAGCGCGGACTCAGGAACAGGCGGCGCTCCAGCCGCAGCGGGGGCACCCAGGCGTCCGCGTTAGAGTGCAGCCGGTACGGAAGCTCGATGAAGTCGCTCAGGTCGCTGCGCGACGAGACGGGCGACACCTCCACGGACACGGCGCGGGACTGTATATGCCGACCGCTATCGATCTCTTCGAAAAGGCACGCCGTCACGAGCGGCTGGAGCAGCTTCAGGCAGCTCGCGATCACGACCTGATGCCCTACTTCCGTGTCCTCGAGGGCCCGGCCGGGCCCGTTGTCGAGATGGAGGGCCGCGAGCGGATCATGCTGGGCTCGAACAACTACCTCGGGCTGACCGGCGACGAGCGCGTCAAGGATGCCGCACGCCAGGCGCTCGAGAAGTACGGCACCGGGCTTACCGGGTCGCGCTTCCTGAACGGCACGCTCGAGCTCCACCTCGAGCTGGAACGGCGGCTCGCCGACTGGATGGGGGTCGAGGACGCGCTCGTGTTCACCACCGGCTACCTCGCCAACACGGGGGCGATCGGCACGCTGCTCGGCCCCGGGGACACCGTCATTTGCGACAGCGGCGACCACGCGTCGATCCTCGATGCGGTATCGATGAGCCGTGCCCGCATTCGGCCCTTCAGGCACAACCGGCTCGACAAGCTCGAGACGATGCTCGAACGCGCCGAGGGCGACGGCGGCGGCGTGCTGGTGGTCGTCGACGGCGTGTTCTCGATGGAGGGCGACCTGGCGCCCGTGCCGGACGTCGTGGCGCTCTGCCACAAGCACGGGGCGAGGCTGATGGTGGACGAGGCACACGGCGTGGGGGTGCTCGGCGCCCGCGGCGCCGGGGCCTGCGAGGCGTTCGAGGTCGAGGACGAGGTGGACCTGCGGATGGGCACGTTCTCGAAGTCGCTCGCCTCCTGCGGCGGCTTCGTCGCGGGCCCGGCCGACGTGATCGACTTCCTGCGCGTCCAGTCGCGCTCGTTCATGTTCACGGCGGCCGCCGTGCCGGCGGCGATCGGTGCCGCGATGGGGGCACTCGAGATCATCCGCTCGTCCGAGGGGCCGCAGCTGATGGAGAGGGTGCTCGACAACGCGCGCTATCTGCACGACGGGCTGGCCGACCTCGGCTACCAGGTGAAGGAGCCCAACCGCATGCCCGACGGCTCCGAGGTGATCACCCCGATCGTCCCGGTGCTGATCGGGGACGACTGGAAGGCCGTGCTGCACTGGAAGGCGCTCTACGACGCGGGGGTGTACGTGAACGTCGCGATCTATCCCGCGGTCCAGCGCGGCGGCGCGCTCCTGCGCACGAGCGTGATGGCCACCCACGAGCGCGAGCACCTCGATCGCGCGCTCGCGATCTTCGAGCGCATTCAGGACGAGGTCGAGACGGCGGTTCCGCCCGCCTGAGCGCGGCGGCGCAGCCGGCGGCGCTCGACGACCGCGGCGAGGCCCGGCGGCAGGCGGCCGTCCGTCGAGAGCCAGGAGCCGGCGAGGATCAGCAGAAGGCCCACGACCGTGCCCGTGGTGACGCTTTCGTCGAGGATCGCCACGCCGAGCGCGAGCGCCACCACCGGGTTGACATAGGTGATCACGGTGGCCCGGCCGGGACCGACCTCCGTTATCAGCCGGAAGAAGACCAGGAACCCGATCGCCGTGCACAGGAAGCCGAGGACGAAGAGCGAGGTGGTGGCGTCGGCGCTTGGCACCTCCGTCGGCATGCCCGCGACGGCCGCGGGGAGCAGAAGCAGCGAGGCGATCCCGAGGGCGCCGGCGATCGGGCCTAGGGGATCGGCCTCGGCGAACTGCCGCTTGACGATCATCGGGCCGCAGGCGTAGCCGAGTGCCGCCAGCAAGATGGCGAGCGCGCCGACGAGCTCGGCGGTGCTCCCGGCGACGTCGATGCCGACGAGCGCCGTGACGCCGCCGAGGCCGATCAGCATCCCGACGAGGCGTGTGGCCGTGGGGCGCTCCGAATGGTCGAAGCGCAGCGCCAGGGCCGCGACGAAGAGCGGCACGGCCGCGATCAGGATCGCCGCGAACGATGAGGAAAGGTTCTCCTCGCCGAACGCGATCATCGGGAACGGGATCGTGATCTCGACGAGAGCGAACGTGAGGAGCCAGCGCACCTGGAGCCCGCGCAGCGCGCCACGCTGGTAGGCGATCGGCAGCAGCACCAGCGCCGCCATCGCCACGCGCGACCACGCGACGAAGCCGGGCGACATCTCCTCGACGGCGATCTTGATGAAGAGGTAGGGGACGCCCCAGATCACGGACACGCACGCGAACAGCGCCCAGCCGCGTGCGCTCACGTGATCACTCGCAGCAGTGCGGCCGCGGCGGCGGCCACCAGCACGACGACGATCAGGGGCGCACGCAGCGCGATCGCGCCGGCGGCCGCCACGAGACCGGCGCCGCGCTCGTCGAGTACGAGCTCCTCGTCGGTCGTGAGCGCCTGGGTGGCCACGAGCGCGGCGAGCAGCGCGGGCCCGACGAGGGCGACCATGCGGCCCGTTCGGAGCGGCAGCTCGCGCTCGCCCGCCAGCACGGGCCCGGCGGCCTTGATCGCGACGGTGGCGACGCCCACGCAGAGGACGGCGATCCAGGCGGTGCTCACGAGGTGGCCTCTCCCGGGCAGGGCCGGCCCTGCCGGGCGGGGCGGGCCCGCGTCTCGCGGGCCTCGTGCTCGCGCCGCCGCTCCGGAAGCAACCCGAACAGCACTCCGCAGGTGGCGGCGATCACGGGCACGCCGGCCGGGGTGATCGGCGTGAGGAGGAGGGCGATGCCGCCACCTGCGAGCGCGGCGGCAAGGGCTCTGCGGGAGTGGACGAGCGGGACGAGCAGCGCGAGGAAGAGAGCGGGGAAGGCGGCATCGAGGCCGAGCGTAGCCGGGTCTCCCACGCTGCTGCCGACCGCCACGCCGAGCGCGGTGCCGCCGACCCAGCTCGCGTAGAGCACGAGCCCCGCGCCGAGCATCCGGCGGATATCGAAGCGGCCGTCCTGCTGCGCGAGGGCCCAGCTCTCGTCGACGAGCAACTGAGACTCGAGCGCTCGCCGCGGTCGCCCGCCCCTGAAGGCCTTGGCGGCGGCGAGGCCCATCGGCCCGTAGCGGGCGTTCAGCAGCACCGCCGCCGCGATGGCCGCGAGCGCGGTGCCGCCCGCGCCCAGCACCGACACCGCCGCGAACTGGGCGGAGCCGGCGAACGTGGTGGCGCTCATCGCGATCGAGGCCACCGGGTCGAAGCCGGCCGACTGGGCGAGCACCCCGAAGGACGCGCCGAACAGCAGGACCGCGGGCGAGAGGGGGAGGATCGCGCGGGCGCCGGCGGCGTAGGAGGAGCGAGAGCCCGAGGTCTGGAACATCGAGCGCATCACGCTACTTGCGGTATGGAGAGAGCGGGCTTTGGCCGGATATCGTTTGGCGGATGAGGGATACAGGCGAACTTGATTCGGTGGACCGCGCACTTCTGAGCGAGCTCCAGAAGGATGCACGGCAGACGAACAAAGCGCTCGCGGCCAAGGTCGGGATTGCTCCCTCGACCTGCCTCGAGCGCGTGCGGGAGCTGCAGGCACGCGGCGTGATCCGCGGCTTCCGCGCCGACGTCGACCCCGCTGCGGTCGGCCGGCCGATGGAGGCGATCCTCTCGATCCAGCAGCGCCCCGCCCAGGGCCGCGGGGCGATAGAGACGCTGCTCGAGCATGTCCGCAAGGCGCCCGAGACCCTGCGCGTGATGGCGCTCACCGGCACCACCGACTTCATCATCCATGTGGCCGTGCGCGACATGGACCACCTGCGCGACGTCGTCTGGAAGCTGACCGAGCGGCGCGAGGTGGCGCGGCTGCAGAGCTCGCTCATCTTCGCCAAGGCCGAGAATCCGGAGCTCTTGCCGCTCGATTGATAGTCTGCGCTTGATAACCACCTAAGGGTTTATACCGGTTCTGTCAACCAGCTAAACCCGCTTGTCGGTTACTTATGGCGCCCGGTGAATCACCACCCGCGAAGACCGCTCCCCAGCCGCTCTACCTCGTGCAGCGGTTCGTCAACTCGATCGATCTCGAGAGCGGCGAGGATGAGCTGGAGACCCCCGAGGCTCTAGGGGGCTGGCTGTCGGAGCGCGGGCTCATGGACGCGCGCGAGCGCGTGAGCCGCGCCGACCTCACCCACGCCGTCGATGTCCGCGAGGGCCTCCGGGCGCTGCTGCTGCGAAACAACGGGCTGGCGCTCGACGAGGCGAAGGTGGCGCGGCTCGACCGCGTCGCCGAGCGAACGGGGATACATGTGCGCTTCGACGCCGGCGACGAGCCGGCGCTCGAGCCTGCGGCAAAAGGCGTCGACGGCGCCCTCGCCCGGCTGCTGGCGATCGTGGCGGAGTCGGTGGCGGGCGGCACCTGGGAGCGGCTCAAGGCCTGCCCCCGCGAGGAGTGCGAGTGGGCCTTCTTCGACCGCTCGAAGAACCGCTCCGGGCGCTGGTGCAGGATGGAGCAGTGCGGGAACCTCGCAAAGGCGAGGGCGTTCCGCGAGCGCCGCCGGCGCGGCTCTCAGGCTCAGGCTCACTCCAGGTCGTGAACCTTGAACAGGTTGGTTCCGCCCGCCGAGCCCGCGGGCAGGCCGGCCGTGATGCCGATCTTGTCCCCGCGCTCGGCGAACCCCTCCTCGCGGGCCACCTCCGCGCAGGCCTCGATCAGATCGAGGGTGTCGAGCGGCTCCACGTGCAGCCGCGGGTGCACCCCCCATAGCAGCCGGCAGCGCCGGACGACGTCGAGGCGGGGCGACAGCGCCAGCACCGGGGCCTTGGGGCGGTAGGCCGAGATCAGCCGGGCCGTGGTCCCCGTGTTGGTCGGGGACACGATGCACCTGAGTCCGAGCTGGTAGACGGCGCCGACCGCTCCGAATGCGATCGCGTGGTACTGGTTGTTGGCCTGCGGCCCGCGCTCGGCGAGCCAGCGCCCGTAGGGCAGCTCGCGCTCGGTGGCGGTCGCGATCGAGGCCATCATCTCGACGGCGAGCACCGGGTGCTTCCCGACGGCAGTCTCCTGCGAGAGCATCACCGCGTCGGTCCCGTCGAAGATCGCGTTCGCGACGTCCGCCACCTCGGCCCGGGTCGGACGTGTCGAGTGCACCATCGACTCGAGCATCTGGGTTGCCGTGATGGTCGGCTTCGCGCGGCGGCCGGCCAGGGCCAGCAGCCGCTTCTGCACGAGGGGCACCTCCTCGATCGGCAGCTCGATCCCGAGGTCGCCGCGGGCGATCATGATCCCGTCCGCCGCGTCGATGATCTCCTCGCCGTTGGCCGCCGCCTGCGGCTTCTCGACCTTGGCTATCAGCGGCACCTCCGCACCGTGCTCGGCCAGGTGCTCGCGAACGGGGTCTAGGTCCTCGCGCCGCCGCACGAACGAGAGCGCGAAGTAGTCGAGCTCCATACCGAGGCCGGCGTCGATGAGCGCCAGGTCCTCCTCACTCACCGCCGGTAGGGACACCGTCACGTTCGGCAGGTTCAGGCCCTGCCGCGACGCCACGCTTCCGCCGACCTCGACCCTCGTGATGACGTCGCCGTCGAGCACCTCGTTGACGCGCAGCCGCACCGCCCCGTCGGCGAGGTAGCAGACGTCGCCTGCGTCCACGAGCTCAGCGAAGCCCTGCCACGCGACCGGCAGCCGCTCGCTGTTGCCCTCCACCTGCTCATGCGTGAGGATGACCCGGGAGTCGCGCGCCAGCTCGGCCACTCCTCCGGCCACGGGGCCGATGCGGAGCTTTGGCCCCGGCAGGTCCCCCAGGATCGCCACCTCGCGGCCGACCCGCTCGCTCGCCGCGCGGATCGCCCCGGCCGTCTCGGCATGGCTGTCGGGGGTGCCGTGCGCGAAGTTCAGACGCGCCACGTCCATCCCCGCGACGATCATGGCCTCGAGCACGTCGGGCTCCTTGGAGGCCGGGCCGATGGTGGCGACGATGCTCGTCGAGCGCATCGCGAAAGAACATACTCGTCCGGCGAACGCCCGCTCCGTCCCGGCGCCGGCGCCTGTTTCCCTCGCTCGATTTCGAGCTAACGGGGCGCCGGAAAAAAAGGCCGCTCTTAGCGACAGACTCCGCCCATCCCGTGTTGACGCTCGCTACGCGAGCGGCTTAAGTGAGCCACGGCCCAGCCCAACGCCGGGCCGCCGGGGACTGCATCCGCTGAAGAACGCACGTGGTAGTGCGGGGGAGGTCAGATGGGCAAGTCGGCGACGATCGACGCTGGTCAAGAACAGCATCTTCGGGCACTTGAATACGCGAACCGCGTACGGCTCGCCCGAGCTGGGATGAAGCGTCGGATCGCTCGCGGCGAGCTCTCCGCGGCCGAGGTCGTGCTCAGTTGCCCCTGGCAGGCGAACAGCATGTCGATCAGCGACCTGCTGATGAGCCAGAAGCGCTGGGGGCGCACCCGCTGCAGGCGACTGCTGGTCTCTCTGGGCGTCCCCGAGAACAAACAGGTGGGGACTCTCACCGAGCGCCAGCGGCTGGCCCTGGCGGCGGTACTGGAGGCGAAGAGCGCTCCGGCGGGCGAAGCCGCGCCGTCCCCCGACGGCGCGGGCGTGCTGACTGCCGCCTAGCCGGTCCCGCGAGCGATGGCGGTCGAACCCCAAGCGGTTCGGCCGCCGGCGCTACGCCGGGATCCCGCGGATCGGGGTAGATCAGACCGGCCTCCGGCCCAGCTCCTCGAGCGGCTCGTCGGCGGTCAGCCCGGGGCCGATCGTCGCGAGCTCGATGATGTGGCCGTCGGGGTCGCGCAGGTAGAGCGACTTGAAATAGGTCCGGTCGAGTATCTCGGTCACCGGAACGCCCTTCGATACGAGGTAGTCCCGCCAGGCCGCGAGCTCCTCCTCGGTGGCCACAGTCAGCGCGAAGTGGTGGGTCGAGCCGCGGCCGATCACGCCCTCGTCCAGCTCGGGGTACTCCAGGCATGTGATCAAGGTGCCCGGCCGACCCTCCTCGTCGCCGAAGAAGAGGTGTCGGGCGCCCCGATCGTCCTCGTTGACGGTCTGCTTGACCACACGCAGGCCGAGCACGTTGCGGTAGAAGCCGACCGAGCGCTCCACATCAGCGCAGAGCAGCGTGATGTGGTGGATGCCGGAGATGCGCAAGCGCCGCTCGCTCATCGGCTCGGGCACGCTATCGGAAGCCGAGGCCGCCGGAGCGTCGCTTGAAGAGCGTGCGCAGGCCGTGGAAGGTCGCCCCGAACACCGCCAGCCCGAGTAGCAGCAGGACCCAGACCTGCACCGGTCCGAGGGCGAGCGCGACGACGGTCACCGCCACGAAGGCGGCCAGGCCGGCCAGCAGCGTCGAGTGCGACCGGTAGCCGGCGAGGTGCTCGCGGAGCGCCAGCTCGCCGCCCCCAAGCGAGGCGATCACGAGTCCGGCGAACAGGCGCTCCTCGCCGTCCTCCCCGCTCACCGCCCCCCAGCCGATCAGGACGATCCCGAGCAGGATCACGAGCTCGGACAGCGGGAAGCTGCCCCAGGGCGGCTGCGGGCGCTCGTCCGTGGACGGGCGACCCGGCCGGGAGCTCCGGCGGGGCGCGGGGCGGCCGGCGGCCGTTGCCTCGCGGCGCTCGAGCGCCCGCTCGCGGCGCGCGGCGTCGCGTTCGGCACGGGTGCTCTCCCCGCCGCGCTTGCGGCTGCGCCTACCCACCGCGCCCTGTCAGGTGGCTAACGGGCAACCGGAGGAGATCACGACACGCCACCAGCCCAGCAGCATGCCGATGATGCCCAGGCGCGGACGCACCTGCCAGTGGCGGCAGCCGGCCTCGCCGATGTCCTCGCTCGACACGTGGGCCCAGTGGTGCCTCTCAGGCTCGAGCAGCATCTCCTCGATCAGCCTGCGGTTCTGCTCCTCGACGTACGTCCGGTCCGAGAGCGAGCGACGGGCGTGCGAGACACGCGCGGCGAGCTCGTCGCGGAGCTCCTCGAGCTCGGCGAGCGACAGCAGCCGCGGGCCGCCACGCCCGGCCACGCCCCACTCGAAGTCCTTCCTTGGCCAGGTCGAGCAGAAGAGCTCCGAAAGCTCCGTCTCGAGCCGCGCGACCTGGTCGCGCAGCGTGCGCCGCGCAGCACGCTCGTCCGCTGGCGCGCTCGGCGCGAGCGGATGGCCGATCAGTACGTCAGGCACTGCGGGCAGTGTAAAGCCATTCCGCGGCCAGCCACAGCGCCTCCTCGACGCTGATGCGCGGCACGCCCTTGACCTGGAGCGCGCACAGCACCATCCGCTCGCAGGCCGGTGTGACGCCGGTTTCGTCGCCCGCCTGGCCGAGCACGACGGCCACCGGCCGCGCTGCATCGGCGATCACGATCTGGCGCCTCGAGAGCGGCCTCAGGGCGCCCAGGCGCTCCCCGGGCCGCGAGACCCGCAGGCCGAGCTCCCCGTCGAGGCGATCGCCGTCGAGCGCGACCAGCGGCACGCCCGTCTCCGCAATCGCAATCGTGAGGGCGTCATCGACCAGGTTCTGGCTGCGCAGGCCGCCGTGGCGGAGTCGCTCGAGCGCGATCGCCTCAACGGGAGTCCGGTCGGTGTCCGGATCGATCCCGACCTGGCGCGAGAATACCCGGTAGGCCCACGGCACCGAGTCCTGGCGCATATGGATCACCTTCGCGCCGGTGTAACGGTCGGAGAGCGCTCGCAGGCGCTCCTTGAGCGCGTGCGGCGAGCGTCCCGGGCGTGCCTCGAGCGCCGTGTGCACGAGCCTCAGCTCCGGGAACTCCTGGGCCAGCTCGGGCTCGATCCAGCCGTCGCGCAGCTCGAGCTCGAGCTCCTGGGTCATCCGCTGATCCGCTCCGCCTTGGCGCGCAGCTCGGCCTCGGTGAGGTTGCCGAGCTCGACGTCCGCGACCTGCCCGCCGGGGCGCGCGAAGATCGTGGTCGGGCAGCCGCCGACCCCGTAGAGGTTGACGACGCCTCCGTCGGCGTCCACCCCGACAGGCTGCGTCCAGCCGCGGGCTTCGACGAGACGCCTGATCTCGTCGCGTTCCTTGCGGCTGAAGTACACGGTGGCGAACTGGACGTCCTCGAGCTCGGACTTGACGCGCTCGGTGCGGTCGACCTGCGGGTAGCAATCGGCACCGCGATCGAAGATGAAGGTCAGGACGAGCGGGCGCCGGCGCAGCTCGCAGAGGTTGACCACGTCCTCGGAGCGCAGCTCGCAGGCGGGCGCTGCCCCCGCGCCCTCGGGGCACGGCTCCTTCTGGCAGACGTTGGCGTCGCCCTCGAGGTTGCCCAGCGCCGAGGGCGTCGCGAACGCCTTCAGCCGCGTGCCGCGCTCGGGCCCGAACAGGCCCTCACCGCTGTTGGGGATCGTCTGGACGAACAGGAGGACGCTCAGCACCATCACGAACAGGATCCCGACCGCCCAGGCGTACTTGTTGCGCGGCCGCGGTCGCTCCGGGGGGCCGGCCGGCTCGGGATGCGTCCGGTCGCGCTCGGCGAGGCGATCGCCAATTGACAGGTCCTGAAACCGATCCTCGTTCACGGCGCATCCGCCTGGGTGCGACGGGGGCGCAGCGTCAACAGGTCACGTCTCGCGGAAGCACCCGGCTTGGCCGGGTGCGCACCGACCCGTTCCCTGAACGGGCCGTGCTGCTCGGCCCACACGAGCGCAGCCGGCAGCACGATCATCACCCCGATGAGCGAGACGCTCAGGTCCACGACGGTGACGATGCCGAAGTCGCGCAGCATGCGGATGTCCGAGGCGATCAGCGCGGCAAAGCCGGCGATCGCGGTGGCGCCCGAGGCGAGCACCGCCGCGCCGGTGGATGCGTAGGCGAGCTCGATCGCACGACCGGGACCGGCACCGCCGTCACGCTCCTGGCGGTAGCGCGAGGAAAGCAGCACGCTGAACTCGGTCGTGATCGCGATCACGAGCGCGCCGAGCGTGACCGACATTGGGTTCAGGTCGACCTCGAGCGGCCCCGGCAGGAGGCCGAGCACGAACAGGATCAGGCCCGACCAGCCGCTGGCGAGCGCGATCGGGATCAACGGCACGGCGGCCTCGCGGGCCGAGCGCCTGACCGCGAGCAGGACGAGGAACACGCCCACCAGCGCGGCCACGAGCGCCAGCGCCCTGCGCCAGGGCGAGGAGAGCGCTCCGTTGGCCTCCGCGGCCAGGACCGGAAGCCCTACCACCGCCGCCTCCACTCCCTCGGGCGGGTCGAGCCGGCGCTTGACGTCGTCGACCACCTCCTTCTGGCGATCGAGCGGCATCAGCCGGATCCCGAAGGCGAGGTTCGCGGTCTTGCGATCGGCGGTCACGACCCCCTGCGACAGGTAGGGAGGCACGGCGTCGAGAAGCGCGCGCACCTGCTCACGGCCGGCCCCGGCGGTCGCGAAGAGGTCCGGCAGCGACAGCGCCGGGCAGAGCTCGGGCGGGTTGCGCTCCTGGCCGCAGCGCCTGCCTGGGCGATAGCCGTGGGCGCGCAGCACGCCGTCCTGGAAGCGGCTCATCCAGCCGGTCACCTCGGGATCGGTGATGTCCTCGGCGCGCACGGTCACGTCGATCTCCCCGGACACCCCCGTCTCCTCCTGCAGCGCGTTCACGTCCTCGAGCGCCTGAAGGTCGCGCGGGACGAGCTCGCGGACGTCCGACACCACCTCGCTCTGCGTGTCGAGCGCGAGGCCCAGCACGGCCACGGCAAGCCCGACCGCGAGTACGCGCCGCGGATGCGAGATCGATGTGCCGAGCGCCCGCCAGGAGCGGTCCGCAAGCCACTCGCGGCCCGCGTGGACGCGCGGATACCGCCCGATGGCGGCCCCGCGCGGGCCCAGCGGCGAGCGCGGGCCGGTGGGCGCCGGACGCGCTCCGCGGAAGCGCACGAGTGCGGCGAAGCCCGCGCAGATCGCGCACAGGAGCGCGAGCACGATCCCGAGCACGAGCAGCGCCCCGAAGCCGCGCACCATCGGCACCGGCGACAGCAGCAGGACGAGGAAGCCCACGGCGGTGGCGACCCCCGCCGAAAGGATCGTGGGCCCGCCGGCACCGGCCGCGCTTACGGCGGCACCGCGGGGGTCGGCGGGGGAGCGCTCAAGCGCCTCGTCGAAGCGCGCCTGGAACTGGATCGCGTAATCGACCGCGAGCCCGATGAGGACGGGCAGTACGGCGATCGAAGCCATCGTGAGGCTGCCGCCCGCGAGCGACAGGGCTCCAAAGGTCATCGCCGCGGCGGCGAGCGCGAGCGCCAGCGGGAGCAGCCGCAGGCGGGAGCGGAACACGAGCGCGAGCGTGGCCGCCATCAGCAGCAGGGCGGCCCCCAGCAACACGAAGATCGAGCTCTGGACCGCGTCCGCAAGCCCCTCGGTGACCACCGGTACCCCGGTCACGATGTAGCTCGCGCCCTCGCGCGGCCTGAACGCCCGCTGCTCGGTCGCCCGCTCGATCAGCCCGATCGCGCGCCTGCGCTCCGCGTCGGAGAGCCCCGGCCGCAGCCGCACCTGGATCAGCGCCGCGTTCTTCGAGGGGAACAGGTACGCGAAGCGCGACTTGGGTACCCCCACGTCGCCCGCGCGCGAATCGAACAGGAGCGCCGAGACGAAGCTGGGGTCGTTGATGCGCGGGACGTCGGTGAGCCCATAGCGCAGCCCCAGCTGGATGGCCGATTGGACGAACCGGGCGTGCACGGCCTCCGACGCCGCCCTGGCGAGCCGTTCCTGCTCGGCCGGCGGGTCGCCGCGGCGCTCCGACAGCCGGCGCGCCGCCTCGGCCGCCCTGGCCGCCTGCCGGCGGTTCGTCCGCTCCTGGGCGACGAACTGGTCGGAGATCTGCGTCGCCGCGGTGTTGATGAACGTACCGGGCCCGTAGACGGCCTTGGCGGGGTCGAGCGCCGCGATCTCGCGACACACCGGCGGCAGGTCGCGCAGCCCCTGCTTCGGCACGTTCCCGGACAGGCAGCCCTCGAGCCTGAGCACGCGCTGCAGGTCCTGGGTGAGGACCGTGCGCGTGAGCTCGCCGCGCACCAGCACCAGCACCGCCTCGTCGCCGAAGTCGCGCTTGAAGCGCTCGGTGGCCCTGAAGGTCTCAGAGCCGGAGTCCACGAGCGTGTCCGTCGCGACGCTCGGCTCGAGGCGCAGCGCCAGGGCCGCGCCTCCGAGCGCCAGCACGGCGGTGAGCGCCAGGACCAGGAGCGGCCGGCGCGTGACCGCGCCTGCCACGCGACCGAGCAGACCCCCCTTCATCTGACTCAGCGTAGGGGGAATTACGCAAAATCATCGCTGCGCGCCCGGCCGAGCCGGGTGCTTGCGCTACGGCAAAGGCTGCAGGCGCGGGAACAGCCCGCTCTGGCCGATCTGGCCTCCCAGCGGCGCCTGCGGATCGCACGGCGGGGCCCTGCCGACGTTCTCGGGGATGCCGAAGACGAAGTGGTCCACGAGCTCCGCGGTCTCCTGCGGGTAGAAGGGGTCGACGAAGGTCGGCGGCGCCGGCGTCGGGTTGGAGGTGCACAGATAGCTCCCGAACACCTCCAGGTGGCCCTGCTCGTGAAGCTTGTCGTACCCGCCCGGCTCGGTGTAGGGGTTGGAGCGGTTGGTGCCGAGCCGGAACGGCCAACCGGCCACCATCTCCGGGTTCGTCGGCGTCGTCGTGCGCAGGTAGTGGAGCTGCTGGGAGGCGTTCGAGAAGCCGACGTCGGTGGCCTGGGTCGCGGCCGCGTCGTTCGCGAAGAAGGCCGCTATCTCGCGCTTGTAGAGCCCGAGGTAGTCGAAGATCGGCGTGAGCTGGCGCAGGAACGGGTCGAGCCGCGCGAGGATCGGCCGCGTGTTGTTCAGCACGCGCTCGGCCGCCGGCAGCCCCGTGCGCGAGACCCTCACGAGCGGCCCGAGATCCTGGAAGAGGCCCTTCAGGTCGGGTGCCAGCGCGTCGAGATCGATGAGCGTCGGCGACAGCTCGCGCGCCGCGGGTCGCAGCTGGGTGATGAGCGGGTTCGTCGTCTCGGCAAAGCTCGTGACCCGGCGCGTGGTCTCCCGAGCCTCACGCAGGAACGTCGGAAGCACGCGGAAGGTGTCGGCCAGCTGCTCGTCGCGGCTGGCCACCGCCGCCCAGACCCGGTTCGAGTTCGTGATCAGCTCGCGCAGCTGGCCCGTGCGGGCCGTCAGCGAGTCGAATACGACGCCCGTGTCGCGGATGAAGCGCCGCGTCGCGCCCGACTGCGCACGCAGCACCTCGAGCACGTCGTCGGTCTCCTCGGCGAACGGCGTGAGGAGGCCGAGCGCATCGTTCAGCGGCTCGGCGTTGCCGAGGGCGGCGCGGCCGGCCTGATCGAACCAGGTCGAGAACTGCGCGCGTGTCACGGGGTCGAACGTGCGCAGGATCTCGTCGAGCTCCACGGTCTCGGCCACCTGGCCGGGCGGCAGCCGCCCGCCGTCCTCGACCCGACCGGACGAGCGCGTGCCCGGGGTGAGCTCCACGTACGTTTCGCCGAGCAGCGTCTTCTGGCGCAGGATCGCCCTGGTGTCCTTGGGTATCGGGGCGTAGCGCGCCTCGATCTCGATCTCCGTGTCGGTAAGCCCGGTCTGCTTGTTGGGCTCCTTCTTCTTGACCTTCCCAACGCGCACACCCGAGATCCGGACGTCCGCTTCCTGCGCGAGCTGGGTGGCCTCCGGGAAGGGCACGGTCACGCGATAGCCCTGTGGCTGCAGCGGCACGGAGCCGCCGAAGCTCAGCCAGAGAAAAACGAGGATCCCGAAGCAGGACAGCGCGAACGCGACCATTGCGAAGATGCGTCCGAAGCTGGGGGCCTGCTTGATCATGGGACCCGGTCGTCCTGGGTGTTCTGGGGACAGGCCACCGACTCAGGCGGGAAGTTGTTGAGGCGCGTGATCATCCCGAGCTGCGGGTTGCCCTCGACGACCGACTCGAGCGTCTCGTAGCCCGAGCACGAGACCAGCACCAGGCCGCGGCGGACCGGTCCGTGGGCGTCCTGGAGGGTGAACATCGTTGCGCCGGCGTGGGCGCCCCAGGAGCTCCAGAAGAGGTACGAGTCGGCCGCGCCCGGCGGGTCGTACGCGAGCGCGTTGAAGAACTTGTTGAGCACCTTGAAGCTCCGCGTGAGCCGCGGCGTGACCACCGCCAGGCTCTTGCTCGCGTTGCGCAGGTCGCGCACGGTCGGCTGGACGTCGCGCGCGAACGGGCGGATCTGGTCGCGGATGATCGGCGTGGTCTCCCGGAAGAACGGCTGGGTCTTGCGCAGCGCCGGCGCCAGGTTGCGCGCGAACGGGCGCAGGCCCTCCAGCGTCGGGCCGAGCTCGGCCGCCAGCGTGCTGGTCTTGTCGAGCGTCTGCTCGGTCTGGTCGAGCGCGCCGGGGAAGAGCTGCAGCGCCTCGCGCAGCGCCGCCTCCTCCGCGGCGAACGCCTCGAAGTTCGCGTTCGCCGAGTCGACGAGCGCGGCGAGGTCGCGGTCGCGGCCTGCGAGCGCCGTCGAGAACTCCTGGAAGTTGTGGATCACGCGCGCGATGTTGCGGCGCCGCTGGACGAGGAGCCGCGTGATCCGCTTGCCGTCCCTGGCGATCGGCTCGAAGCGCTTGAACGTCTCGCGCAGGTCCTGGGCCGCCGTCTGGTCATAGGTCTCGGCGGCGCCGGTGGCCTCGTCGTCGAAGGCGGTGCCGCCCGCGTTCAGGAGCACCCGCAGGTAGGCGCGCGTGTCGTCGTCTAGCTGGGCGAGCACCTCGTCGGCATTGATGTCGGGCAGGGTGTTGTAGACCGGGACGCGCCCGCCCTCGGGGACCTCGCCGGCCTGCTCCGTGCCCGGGTCGAGCGACAGGTACATGTCCTTCAGGCCGGTCTTGGGGCGCAGCAGGATCGTCGCGTCCTTGTAGATCGGCTTGTACTCGTCCCTGATCTGCATCTGGACGACCGCGCGGCCGTCCTCGAGGTTGACCTCGCCGACCTCGCCGACCTTGACGCCCGCGATGTTCACCGTCTGGCCCTGGCCGGGCACGACGGCCTGGCCGGTCTGGAGCTCCGCCTCGACCTCGTAGAAGTCGGTGCCCACGAGCGGCACCCAGGCGGGCAGGTAGAAGCGTTGGTTGGAGAGGATGTAGCCGCCGACCCCCAGCGCCAGCACCAGCATGGCCAGGATCGCCACGAAGACGGGCGCCTGCTTCTTGATCTGGCGCATCATGGGCCGCCCCCGATCCGGGCGGCGCTCAGGTTGGGCACGGGCTGCGTGTGGCAGGCCGTACCGGTCCTGTAGGGCGGCTTGGGGCTCTTGGCCGGGCGCGTGCCGAGCGGCGGCTCGCTCGCGTTGGCGTGCAGCGGGCCGAGCCGTCCCACCGGCGGCGTCTGGACCGGATAGGCCCCGCCGCCGGACTGGAAGCGGACGTAGATCCCGTTGCCGTCGAAGTTCTGCGATTCGCCGGAGAGCGAGACGAGTCCCTGGAAGAACTCCTCGTAGTTGCGCAGCCCGGTGGAGAGGTTGCCGTCCTGGATGCGCTGCTCGGTGGCGGGGAGGACGACCTCGAGCTGACAGCGGTTGAAGCCGTCGAGCTTCGGCAGGAAGTCGACCTGCCCGCTCGTGAAGGTCGCGAAGTCGCTGACGGCCGGCTGGAGCTCGTCGACGAGGCCCTCCAGCTCGTCTTTGGTGAGCAGCGCGCGGGTCTGACGAAGCCAGGGGAAGCCGGCTGCGATCGTCGCGGGCGTCTCGCGGACGCCGGGGATCATTTCGAGAGCCCACGCGCGCGTGGACGGGAAGGCCGCGTTCAGGTTGTCGAGCGCGGGCCCGGCCGCCTCGAGCACCTCGGGGAGCTCCGCGATCGTCTCGCGCAGGTTGCCCTCCTCCGAGGCGAGCGCTGCCATCGTGATGTTGAAGTTCGAGATCAGGTCCTTCAGCTGGCCCTCGCGCGACGAGAGCGCGGCGAAGATCTTCTGCTGCGAGGCGACCAGCTTCGAGAGGTCGTGCAGCTCAGTCCCGAGGAAGGCCTGGTTCACCACGGCGGCACCGCGGAGCGAGTCGGCCGAGTACTCGAGCGAGTCGTTGAGCGCCTCGGCGGCGGTCTCGCCCTGCACATCCGGGTCCTGGTCGTCGTCCTCGCCGGGCTGCGGCTTGCCGTTCAGCGCGTCGCCGTACCCGACCAGGAGCTTCTGGAGATCCTCCCGCGTGTTGGTCTGGAGGATGCCGAGCACCTGGTCGATCTGCACCGGTGCCGAGGTCTGCGAGGCCGGGATCGTGTAGCCGTCGTCCGCCTCGGGCGAGTCGGGCGTGCCCGGGCGCAGGTCCATGAACAGGTTGCCCTCGAAGAAGATGCGCGGGCGCACCTTTACCTCGGCGTTCTCGTGGATCGGCAGCGCGTCGTCCTCGAGCTTCATCGTCACGATCACCGCGCCCGACTCGCCCCCGGCGGACTCGACCTTGGCGACCTTCCCCACGTCCACGCCGGCGATCCGCACGGCCTGGTTCTGCTGGATCGGCGGCGCGTTCTCGAAGGCGGCCTTGAGCTCGAAGGGCCGGGTGAACGGGATGTCCTTCGAGACGCCGAGGTAGGTCACGATCGCGATCAGGAGGAGCGCGATCACGCCCGCCTGGAAGGCCGTGAAGCGCTCGCGCTTGCCGCCGCGCCTCATCGCCGCTGCCCCTGGGTCCTCGTGCCCTGGTTGCCGGGCGGGTTCGTCAGAATGGTGCGGCCCGCCACGTACCGCTCGTTGCCGGCCTCGCATTCCCTCGTCTGGCCCGGCGAGGCCGTGTTCGGATACGGGTTGACGTGGAGGTGGTTCTCCGGCGTCGGGCCGTTGGCGGGCGCGTCGGACGGGCCGCTCTCGTTGTTCGGGCCCGTGATGAGGGTGCCGCGCTGGGTCGGCGCCGAGATGATGATGAAGCGCTGCCAGTTGCCGTTCGCGTCACCGTCCGAGAACAGGCTGGCGGCGTTGCGCAGGAGCAGCGTGGCGTAGTTGCAGGTCGTTTGGACCGGGGTCAGGAAGTTGAGCGTCGGCCTCAGCGACGAGGCCAGGCGCGTGAGCTGATTGACCCCGGTCCGGACCGTCGGGTCCTGCGAGAAGTCGGCGAGCGTGTTGAGCAGGTCGGCGAGGTCCTGGTTGACCGGGATCGTCTTCGGCAGCACCTCGGTGCCGATCTCGAAGGCGTCCGCGACGATCGGCGCGGCGTGCGGCAGCACCGCCACTCCGGGACGCAGCTCTCGGAACAGGGCGGTGTTGTTGCGGATGAAGGGTCGCTGGCGCGGGAAGTCGCGGATCGCGACCTCCTCGCTGAGCACGCCCTCGGTGATCGTCTCCTGCAGGAACGGCCGCGCGATCGACGCCAGCGCGGTGAAGCTCTCGTCCAGGTTCACGAACAGCTCGGCCTGCTCCTCCGCCACCGGGGCGACCTCGCCGGCGGCGCGCCCGAGCGACCGGAAGAAGCGATCGAGACGGGTGCGCGGGTCGGACAGGTTCTTGGCCACCGGCTCGAGGTTCCTCAGCAGCGGCACGAGCTCCTCGATCGCCAGGTTGATGTCCTGGCCGCGGCCCGCTAGGCCGCCCCCGTAGCCGTCCAGCGAGTTCTGCGAGCCGACCCTGGCCTTCTCGTCGAACATGTTGAACAGGTCGTCGAGCTCGACCACCTCGGGGCGCGCCTGGCGCAACGGTATCGTGGAGCCCGGCTTCAGCCCCACGCTGGAATCGCCCGGCGTCAGCTCGATGTACTTGAGGCCGATCGCGGAGCGCGGCCGCACGAGCAGCGTGGAGTTGGCCGGCAGCGGCTCGATCTCCTTGTCGAGCTTCATCGTCACCTGCGCGTAGGTCGAGCCGTCCTCGCGCTTCTTCGGCTCGAGCTTCGAGATGAAGCCGACGCGCGCCCCGCCGATCCGCACCTCGAATCCCTTCACGAGCTGCGACGCGTTCGGCAGATTCGCCTTGAGGTCGTAGGTGGGGACGAACGGCAGCCCGGAGTTCGCGTTGTACGAGAGGAAGACCGCGACGATCGTGACGAGCAGGGTCACGGCCCCCACGAGCACCGGACTCGCGGTAAGGGCGGCTCCCGAGCGGCGCGGGCTCACTGACCCTCACTCCCGAGCAGGTAGTCGAGGACCGGCTCCGACTCGCCGAGTCCCGGCGACGGGGTCCGGGCCCGCTCGCGTAGCGCATCCAGGTTCTCCTCGCGCTTGCGGGCGCCCTCGTGCGTCCCGCCGCTGCCCAATAGATCCTGGAGGAGCTCGCCGCCCGGCGCCACGCTGCCCTGGCCGGTCTGCCTGGCGGCGACGGCGTTGCGCGCCTCGACGGTTTTGGCGCTCGCGGAGGCGACCTCGGTCGGATCGAAGAAGTTCGCGGTGCAGGCGCCGAAGATCTGCGTGGCGTACGTCGAGCAGAGGTTCGTGACGAGACCCGCTCGCAGATAGTGGCCGATCTGATCGAAGCCGTTGACCGACACCGTCGCGTAGTAGAGGAGGTCCGTCAGGCGCTGGATGCCGCCGGTCTCGTCGAGGCTCCTCGTAAGGTCGTCGAGGTCGACCGAGACCGGGGCGAGCTGCTGGCCGAGGCGACCCAGGTCCTGGATCAGGGGGCGGGCGGCGATGAGATCCGGCCGGCCCTGCTCGAGCGCGTCGCCGAGGCTCGGCAGGCTCTCGCGCGATGCGTCGGCGATCGTGCCCTGGGCCCTGATCATCCGGCCGAGTGCGGGTGCGGCGGCGCCGAGGTCGGCCAAGACCGGCGTCCCCTGGTCGGCGAAACCCTCCAGATCCGCCATCAGCGGCTCGAGCTCCGCGAGGAAGTCCGGCAGCAACTCGATGCCGCGGCGGATGTCGTCGCGGCGCTCCGCCGAGGCCTCACCCGTCTCGTTCGCCTGCACTATGAAGTCGGCGACGGCCTCCTTCTCGCGGGCGAGCGGCCCGAACACGCGGTCCGAGTTGTCGGCCAGGCGCGCGAGGTCGCGGTTCTGGTCGGCGAGGATCTTCAGGACCTCGTTCGTCTCGCGCAGGGCCGGATTGGCCCGGTGGATCACCTCGTTCAGCTCTTCGCCGCGGCCGGCGAGTCCGGTGCCGAACTCGCTCAGGAGGATCGAGAAGCGCTCCCGGTAGGGCAGCCGCATGATGTTGTTGATGAGGTCGAGATCGACCGGTGAGCTCGTGTTCTCAACCGGCAGCAGCCGCTCGCCCTCGCCGTCGCCCTCCTCGATCTTCGGGAGCGGCGAGGCGTCCGTCGAGCCGGGCTCGCACTCCACGAACTTCTCGCCGATCAGCCCCTGCGCCCCAATCCTGCAGGAGGCATCGGTCTTCCAGGGGATGAAGGCCTCGTCGTCGATGCGCAACGTGACCGCAGCCTTCTTGTCGTCGGTCACGTTCAGGTCGCTGACCACGCCCACGGGAACGCCCGCGACCTTCACGTCCTCGCCCTCGACGATCGTCGAGGAGTTGTCGAAGACAGCGCGCACGAAGTAGGCGTCCTGCGTGTCGTCGTCGGTGGCCTCGCGCACGATGCCGATCACGATCCACGGCACGATCGCCACCAGCAGGCCGATGATGATGAGCCGCCTCATCCGCCTGGCGGGGTCGTGGACGTGTCGCAGCCCATGAAGGGCCAGGGGGCGGAGCCGTCGGGCGTGGGCTGCATGGCGCCGCCCGGGCAGCGGTTCTTGGCGACGCCCCTCTGGAAGCCGTCGAGGCGGTTCGCGAACGGCACGGCCACGAGGCTCCCGGAGGTGTTGGGGGGCTCCAGATTCGCCGGGCTGAACACCGGCTGGACGCGGGCGTAATGCCCGTTCGCGTCGTAGAAGCTCGCCGCCTGGCCGAACTTCGTGAGCCAGCCTGCGAGGTCAGGGGTGTAGCCGCGCGCGTACTCGACCACCGGCTGGGCTCGATTCAGCGTGCGGATCGCGCGCGGGAACACGGTCGCGGTCAGCTGCGCGAGGCGCGGCTGCTGCGCCGTGAGGTCGATCAGGTCGTTGTTGGGCCCGGGCGTCGATATCAGGTCACGGAGGTCGGCGACCGTCGGACGCGCCTCGGCAACCACCGGCCGCAGCTCACGCAGGAAGGGCGCCAGGTCCTTCGTGGCCGGCTTAGACACCTCGACGAGCTGGTCGAGATCGTCGAGTGTCGCGCGCAGGTTCACGAACGTCGTGTTGGCCTTGCGCAGCGTGTCCGGCAGGAGTTCGAGCGCGCGCTGAAGGGCCACGTTCTCGTCCGCGATCGCACCCATCGCAGTGCTCGTGTTGCTCACGAGCTGCTCGAGGTCGTCGCTCCGCTCGGCGACCGCCGACACGGTCGTGGCTCCGTCGGCGATGAACCGTTCGAGCACCTCCTGGTCGAGCGCGAGCTCGCGCGTCAGCGCCGTGGTGCTGCTCAGGAACGGCGCGAAGTACTTGATGCTCTCGCCCGCGTCCTCGCCACGCCCGGCGTACTGCGTCCCGGAGCCGCGGATGACGTTGCGGAGCCCCTCGCGCGTCTCTGCGTCGAGCGAGTTGAACAGAACGTCGATGTCGACCGGAGAGGTGGTGTCATCCGCGTCGATCACGCCGCCGTCCGGGATCTCCTCGGCGTTGTTCGGCCCGGGGTTCAGCGAGATGTAGCGGTTCGCGATCCCGGACAGGGACGTCGCGCGGATCGTCGCGCTTGTTCCCTCGTGCAGGGGAGAGAACTCGTCGTCCAGGTTCATCGTCACAACCGCCTGCGCGCGGTTGTTCAGCTCGATGTCCGAGATCGTGCCGACGGGGTTGCCGCCCACGCGCACCTGGTTGCCGTTAACGAGCTGACCGGCGTTCTGGAAGATCCCCCTGACCTGGTAGGAGCTCCCGTCGCCGAAGATCGCCAGCGCGAGCAGTGCGACGGCGGCGATCACCGCCGCCAGCGCGATCACGCGGGCAGCCATCGCCCCCCGCTCGGATTGGAGCGCTTCACGAGTCCGGCTGTCTCTTGTCTTGGTTCCAAGCGCGGTCGTTCGACCGGCGCCTCCCGCACGGAGCCGGCATCGACCGAGCCCCGCAATCGCGCGCCTCCAGCGCGCCTTGTCAACTACTCCATGCCAAGGGGACCCTGCGCCTCCCCGGACAGAAACTGCCTCACGAACTGGTTGTCGCTGTTGAAGAGCTCGCTTGCCGGGCCAGACTCGACGATCCTTCCCTTCCAGAGGATCGCGATGTAATCGGCCACCCGGCGTGCCGACATGATGTCGTGCGTTATCACGCAGTACGCGCCGCCGTTCTCCTCGTGCACCTCCATGATCAGCTCGCATAGGAGCGCCGTCCGAACCGGATCGAGCCCCGAGTCCGGCTCGTCGAAGAGGACGATGTCCGGGTCCATTACCAGCGCCCGTGCAAAGCCGGCGCGCTTGCGCATCCCGCCCGAGAGCTCGTTCGGCATCTTGTCCAGAGCGCCCCCGAGTCCCACCTCACCGAGCCGGCGCAGGACGATCTCGCGGATCTCGTCCTCGCCCTTGTCCGTGTGCTGGCGCAGCGGGAAGGCGGTGTTGTCGAAGACGTTCATCGAGCCGAACAGCGCGCCGTCCTGGAACAGGACGCCGAACTTCTTGCGCATCTCGAACAGCTCGTCGTCGGCCATGTTGGGAACCGACTCTCCGTGCACGAGCACGTCGCCCTCATCGGGGTAGAGCAGGCCGACCATGTGCTTGATGCACACCGACTTGCCGGTGCCCGACGGCCCCAGAATCATCGAGATCTGGCCATCGGGGAGGCCGAGATTGAGCCCGTTGAGGATGGTGTTGCGGCCGAATGACTTCTTCACGTCGATGAACTCGACGGCGTCCTCCGCCCCGTGCTCGCGCGTTCTGCCCGAGTGCCACTGGTAGGGCTCCTCGCCCTCGCGCGTCTGGTCGAGGATGTTCGCTGGCACGTGCTCCTGCTCGGCCCGACCGCGCGTCTCCTCCCAGTCGCGCGCGTCGAGCGGCTGCTCAGCCGTCTCGGCGCCGTCTCCCTCTCTCCGCTCCGCGCTCACTGCCCCTCCTCCAGGCCTGACCTGTCAGCCGCCTATCGGGGCTCTCGGGTTCGAGCCCCAGAAGATCTGCGTGCCCACCATCCCGATCAGGTGGACCATCACCGTGTTGAGCACCATCGACTTCGCCGTCGCGGTGCCGACTCCCACCGGACCCCCGCTCGCGTTGTAGCCGTAGTAGCAGCCGACCAAGACGATGACCGTCGCCATCGTCATCCCCTTGATCAGGCTGTAGAACAAGTCGGGCGGGTTCTGGAACATCCAGAAGATCAGGAAGAAGCCGCCCGAGCTGACCTCGCCGATCTGCTGCACCACCGCCAGGTAGCTCGCAAAGAAGCCCGCCCCCACGGCGGCCACGTACATGAACGGCAGCACCATCCACGCCGCGAGCAGCCGCGTGGCGCACAGGAAGACGAGCGAGTTGATGCCCATCACCTCGAGCGCGTCGATCTCGTCCGAGATCCGCATCGCGCCGATCTCCGCCACCAGGCCCGTGCCCACCTTCGCGGACATCATGTAGCCGAACGCGTAGGGCATGATCTCGCGCAGGTCGCACCAGGCGCTGAACACCCCGGCGTAGGCCGGCGCGCCGACCGAGCGGTTGAAGTAGGCCCCCTCGATCCCGCACTGGAGGCCGAGGATGAACGCGAGCCCCCAGATCACGAGCGCCGAACCAAGGATCAGGATCCCGGCCTGGCGCAGGGCCTCGCCGAAGAAGTGGAAGACACGCCCGCTGAAGACGTGCGCCACCACCCGCCCGCAGAACTTCGCGATGTCGCCGAACGAGGCGATCCAGTCCTTGGGGACGCTCAACCAGGTTCTGCCCATTTACTTGATCACCGAGATCTCGGGATGGGTGGCGAGCAGCGTCTGGGTGAAGACGTAGTTGAAGGCGAATATGCCGAGGAACTCGATCACCACGCCCTGGTTCACGGCTCTGCCCACCCCTTCCGCGCCTCCGGACGCAGTCATCCCCTTGTAACAGGAGACGATCGCGATGATCGCGCCGAACAGGGTCGTCTTGACCACCGAGCCCCATAAGTCGGTGGTCGAGGCGTTGGTGAGCAGGGTGGCGAAGAAGGGGCCAAGCGGCGCGTCGAACGTGATCGACGCCAGCACGCCTCCGAAGATGCCGAACAGGACCGCGTAGATGTTGAACAGCCCCGTGACGATCATCAGCGCGAGGAAGCGCGGGACCACCAGGTTCTTGATCGGGTCGACGCCGAGCACCTGCAGGGCGTCGAGCTCCTCGCGGATCTTGCGTGCGCCGAGGTCCGCCGTGATGGCGGTGCCGCCCACGCCGGCGAGGATGATCGCCGTCACAAACGGGGCGAACTCACGGATCGAAGCGAGTACGAAGAAGCCCCCGAGACGGTCGATGGCGCCGAAGAGGACCAGGAAGTTGCCCGCCTGGAGGCCCGGCGCGCCGTAGCCGAACGCGATGGTCGAGATCGTGAGCGGCAGCCAGCAGAGCCGCAGCATGAACAGGAACTGCTGAACGAACTCGGTTCCGTAGGGGTAAGGGGGCCGCAGCGCCGAGACCAGCGTCTTGCCGGTCAGGATCATCATGTCGCCGACCTGCTCGAGCAGGTTCTTGGTCGGCAGGAAGACCCGATCAGCTGCGGCCCGGACCACTACAGAAACACTCCTCCCCGGAAGCCGCAAGGCCCCCGTGAAACACGCCTCGAGGCGAAGCCTATGGCATGTACACCCCGGCCGCCAGAGGCAACCAGGGGGGTCACAGGGGCTTAAGAATCGGCGCGCGCGCGGGCCGGCTGATGGTATGTTCGCTCGGCTTTGAGCCTGAGGAGGACGCACGGAAGGGCGGCCATCGCCGTGGCCGGCGTGGCGGTCCTGGGCGGCTGCGGAGGGGAGCGCCAGGACGAGAACGAGCCCTCGGGGGACTTCCCGGTCGAGGTGGTCAGAGCCACCTTCCCGCAGGACCAGAAGCTCGCCAAGAGCTCCAACCTCGTGATCACGGTGCGGAATGCGGGCGACGAGACGATCCCGAACATCGGCGTGACCGTGGACGGCTTCAACTACCGCAAGACCGACGACGCCGACCTTGCCGACCCCGAGCGGCCGGTGTTCGCGATCAACGGCATGCCGGTCCGGATCGCGGGCTTCCCCGAGTCCAAGGACATCGCGGCGCGCGGCTGCGACACGGCCTACGTGAACACCTGGGCCTGCGGGCCGCTCGGACCCGCCAAGGAGAAGCGCTTCCGCTGGTCGGTCACGGCCGTCAGAACCGGCAATTTCCAGCTCGATTGGCGCGTCAACGCCGGGCTCCACGGCCAGGCGAAGGCCGTCGAGGCGGGCGGCGGCGGCGAGCCGCCAAGCGGCTCGTTCTCAGGCACCATCTCGCGCGAGGCGCCCGACGTACGTGTGGCCGAGGACGGCCGGACCATCGTCAGCGGGGATCGCTGAGCGCGCGGCGCTCGTAGCCCGGGCAGCGCTCAACGGGCAGCCGCGGATACTTCGGGTAGCGCTCGTCCGTCCTCGAGCGCAGGCACATGCTGAAGCTGCTGCCGCGGGTGTTCCGGATCAGCTTCTGGTGCACGCAGCTGTCGCAGAGGCCGGCTCGCATTTCTACCGCGTAAGCGTCCCATCACCGCGCGTAAGGGGTCGCGCCGGCGAAACACGCTCCATCCGCCCGATGTGAAAGCGACCCCCGGGGCCGAGACTTGCCCCGTGGATTCAACGCGAGAGGAGCCCCCATGGACGCCCGTCTCAATGCGATCTACGTCGACGCGCGTGTCCGCGAGATGGCCAGAGAGGGCGCGCGGGTGGCACCATGGAGCCGGAATGGCAACACGCATGACGAGCGCCCGCTTCGTCGGGCGGTCAGGGCAGCTCGCAGAATTGGAGGCCGCGCTAGGCGACGCGGCCGACGGGCGGCCGTCGCTCGCGCTGATAGCCGGTGAGTCCGGCGTAGGCAAATCCCGCCTGGCGGACGAACTCGTGGGGCGGGCGCGCGAGGGCGGCGCCGCCGTTCTCTGGGGCGACTGCGTCGAGCTCGGCGAGGGTGAGCTCCCCTACGCGCCGCTGCTCGGGGCGCTGCGCCCGCTCGTCCGCGACCGCCACCCGGTGCTCGAGACGCTGCCGCCGCCGCTGCGGGCGGGACTCGACTCGCTCCTGCCGGGACTCGGCAGGAGCCTCGACCCCGAGGCTGCCGACCAGGCGCGCGTCTTCGAGGCGCTGCTCGCGCTGCTCGACGCGCTCGGCGAGGACGCGCCCGTGGTGCTCGTGATCGAGGACCTGCACTGGTCGGACAGCTCGACGCGCCATTTCCTCTCGTTCCTCTCCCGCACGCTCTGCCGCGAGCGCCTGCTCGTGCTGGGCACCTACCGCTCCGACGAGCTGCACCGCCGCCACCCGCTGCGCCCGCTGCTGGCCGAGCTCGGCCGCGATCCCGCGGCGCGACTCATCGAGCTCCCGCCGTTCACCCGCGAGGAGCTCGGCGAGCAGCTCGAGGGCATCCTGGCCGCCACGCCGGATCCGGGTCTCGTCGAGCGCCTCTACGCCCGCTCCGAGGGCAACGCGCTCTTCACGGAGGAGATCCTCGCCGCCGGCCTGGACGGGCGCGGCGCTCTGCCGCCCACGCTGCGCGACGCGCTCATGCTCCGCGTCGAGCGGCTCTCCGCCCCCGCCCAGGAGCTGCTGCGCTGGCTCGCCTGCCAGCCGGCCGCCGACCACGAGCTGCTCGCCGGGGTCGTCGGGCTCGAGCCGAGCGAGCTGCTCGACGCGCTGCGCGAGGCTGTGGCAAGCCAGATCGCGGTGGCGCTGCCGGACGGCCAGTACGCGTTCCGCCACGCGCTACTGCGTGAGGTGGTGCATGACGACCTGCTCCCGGGCGAGCGGACCGAGATGCATGCGGCCATGGCGCGCGCGCTGGAGGTCCGGATCGCCGACGGCGACCGCGGAGCCCACATCACGGCGCAGGCGGCGCACCACTGGAAGGCGGCGGGCGACCAGCCCGAGGCGTTTGCGGCCGCCGTGCGCGCGGCGGCGGCGGCAGAGCGCGTGAATGCCTTCGCCGAGGCACAGACGCTGCTCGAGCGTGCGCTCGAGCTCTGGGACCGGGTCCCGGATCCGGAGGGCCTAGCGCGCGAGAGCCGGCTCGACCTGCTGGAGCGCGCGGCCGCGGCCGCCGACCTGGCGGGCGATCCCGTGCGCCAGGAGGCCTTCCTGCGGCGTGCCATCGCGCTCGTCGACGAGTCCGAGGACACGCGCCGGGGGGTGCGGCTGCTGCACGGCCTGGCCAACGCGCTCTGGCACCTGAACAGGCAGGACGAGACTTTCGAGGTGCTCGACCGGGCGCTCGGGCTGCTGCCGCCGGGTGAGCAGAGCTCCGAGCGCGCCTCGCTGCTCGGATCGAAGGCGAAGAAGCGCATGCTCCAGGCGCGCTTCGGGGACGCCGAGCGCGAGGCCCGCGAAGCGCTCTCGGTCGCGCGCCCGCTGGGGGACCGCGAGGCCGAGGCGCGCGCGCTCAATGCGCTGGGCGTGGCGATGTACGGGCAGGGCGACCTCGAGGAGGGCATCGCATCGCTGCGCGAGTCGCTCGAGATCGCGCGCGCTGCCGGGCTTCACACCGAGGAGAGCTCGGCGTGGGTCAACCTGGCCGACCTCCTCAACCTGGCGGGGCGGACAGAGGAAGGGCTCGCCGTCGCCCTCGACGGGCTCACCAACGGTCCGGTCACACCGCACCGCACCAAGGGGTGGTTCCAGCTCGTGATCGCCGAGTTCAACTTCTACCTCGGCAACTGGGACGAGGCAATGCGCCGGGTGCCGGCCGCGAACGCGCGCCATTACGGGCCGACACTCGCCTACTGGTACATCGTGCGCAGCATGCTCGCACTGGGGCGCGGCGACATCGTGAGCGCCGATGAGACCCTCGATGGTCTCTCGCGCGCGCTGCGTGGCTCGACCGAGCCGCAGTTCGTGGCGCCGCTCGGGATCCTCACCTCCGAGCTCGCGCGCCGCCGCGGCGACTTCGAGGTCGCACGCGCCGCCGTCGACGAGGCCCTGGACCAGATCGAGTACTGCTCGGACGACTTCATCCGCATCACCGCGCTCTCGAGCGCCGGGTTGCGAGCGGAGGCCGACGCGGGCCAGGTCGCCCGCGACCGGCGCGACCGCGAGGCCGAGGAACTGGCGAGCGACCGGGCCGAGCGGCTGATCGAGCGCGTGCGCCTGGCGGCCGGTCTCGGCGGCCCGGTGGAGGCGGCCGAGCTGGCCTCGGCCGAGGCGGAGTACGCGCGTGCGATGGGCGCGGACAAGCCGGAGCTGTGGGTGGCGGCCGCCGAGGCCTGGCGCGCGGTCCACCGGCCCTACGAGGCCGCCTACGCGGGATGGCGCCAGGCCGAGGCGCTCGCCGCCGCGCGCGATCGCGACGAGGCGGCCGAAGCCGCGGCCGACGCCCTCGAATCGGCTCGCGCGCTCGGCAGCGAGTGGCTCGGCGCCGAGCTCGAGTCGCTCATCACGCGGGCCCGGCTTCGGCTCGACGGCGAGGAGCCTGCCGCCGAGAGCGACGAGGCCGAGGAGGACGAGGATCCGTTCGGGCTCACCGCCCGCGAGCGCCAGGTACTGGCGCTGGTGGCGGAGGGAGCCACGAACCGGGAGATCGGCGACCAGCTTCACATGGCGGAGAAGACCGCGTCCGTGCACGTCTCGCGCATCCTCGGCAAGCTCGACGTGCGCTCCCGCACCGAGGCCGCGGCCGTGGCACACCGCCACGGGATGGCTCCGACCGCGTAACGCCGCCCAGCCGTCACACTTCCGTGCCTCGTGGAGCTACGGGCAATGTCAGTGAGCCTCGCTCTCGCCGAGCCCTTCGGTATCTCGCGCGGCTCGCGCACCACCCAGTCCGTGGTGCAGGTCGAGCTCAAGCACGAGGGCATCGTCGGCCGTGGCGAGGCCGCGCCCGTCTATTACCGCGGGGAGTCGATCGCCTCGGCCGCCGCGTTCCTCACGGAGACGGCCCCGGCGTTGATCGGCGACGACCCGTTCGCGCTCGAGACGATCGGCGCGAGGCTCGAGGACGTCGACGGCGACGCCGCCGCCAAGGCGGCCGTCGACGCGGCGCTGCACGACTGGATCGGTAAGCGGCTCGGCCTCCCGGTTTGGCGCCTCCTGGGGCTCCTACCGGAAGCGCGGCCCACCTCCTACACGATCGGCATCGACAGCGTCGAGGGGACGCGCGACCGGGTGCGGCGCGCCCGGGCGTATCACGCGCTCAAGCTCAAGCTCGGAGGGCCGGAGGACCTGGCCCGGCTCGAGGCCGTGCGGGCCGTGTCGCCGGCCCCGCTGCGCGTGGACGCCAACGAGGGCTGGACGCTCGAGGCCGCCCGCGAGCTGATGCCGGCCTTGGTGGAGCTCGGAGTGGAGCTCGTGGAGCAGCCCTTTCCCGCGGCCGACGTGGACTCGTTCCGGGCCCTGCGCGAGCTCGCGCCGCGGCCACCCGTGATCGTCGACGAAGGCTGCCACGACCTGAGCGACGTCGCGGGGGTCGCCGGCTACGCGGACGGCATCAACGTCAAGCTCGCCAAGGCGGGCGGAATTCGCGAGGCCATGCGCATGATCCATGCTGCGAGGGCCCTCGGCCTACACGTGATGCTCGGCTGCATGATCGAGTCGCAGCTCGGCGTGGCGCCGGCAGCGGCAATCGGGTCGCTCGCCGACTGGCTCGACCTCGACGGCCATCTTCTGCTTGCGGATCAGCCCTTCACCGGCCTGCGGCTCGTGGACGGGCACGTACTCCCGGGCGACGGGGCCGGTCTCGGCCTCAGCGCCGCGCCCACGAGAGCCATCGCTTGAGCGAACGGCTCGCCATCTTCGCGGAGGGCCTGTTCCGGCGCCACACGGGCAAGACGGCTCACGGGGTGATCCGCTACGGGACCCGCGACGTCGTGTGCGTGGTCGACTCGACCGAGGCCGGCCGTACGGCGGTGGAGGTCGAGCCCTTCTGCCTTCATCCGGTACCGGTGCTGGCGAGCGTCCGTGAGGCGATCGACGCGGGCGCGACCGCGCTCCTGATCGGCGCGGCGCCCACCGGCGGGAAGCTCGACCCGGCCTGGCGGCCGGCCCTGCTCGAGGCCGTCGACGCCGGCCTCGATCTCGAGGCCGGCCTGCACACCGAGCTCGCGGCAGATGCCGAGCTGCGCGCCGCCGCCGAGCGCAACGGAGTCAAGCTGCGCGACCTGCGCGCCGCACCGCCAGACCTCCACGTGCCCCAGGGCCCGTACGCCCGCCCCGACTCGGTGCGGGTGGTGCACAGCGTCGGCTCGGATACCGTGATCGGGAAGAAGGTCGTGACGCTCGAGCTCGACCGCGCGGCGCGCTTCCGCGGCGAGCGCTCGGTCTACGTTCCGACGGGACAGACGGGCGTGGCGATCGCGGGCTGGGGCATCGCGGTCGACCACGTGATCTCCGACTACGTCGCCGGCGCGGGCGAGCGGCTCGTGCACGAGGGCGCCGAGCGCGGCGACCTGCTGTTCGTCGAGGGCCAGGGCGCCCTCTTCCACCCCGCCTACTCCGGCGTCACGCTCGGCCTGCTGCATGGATCGGCGCCGGATCACCTGATCCTCGTGCACAAGGCGGGGGCAACCTCGATCCGCAACTACCCCGACCTGCCCATTCCGGCGCTTCCCGACCTGATCTCCGCCTACGAGGTCGTGACGGCGCCCGTCAGGCCGGCGCGGGTGGTGGCTATCGCGCTCAACACGAGCGACCTCGATGACGACGCCGCGCGCGCCGCGGTCGAGGAGGCGGAGGCTGAGACCGGCCTGACAGCCGACGACGTGGTCCGGTTCGGCCCCGAACGAGTGCTGGACGCCGTACTGGCCGCCCTGTAAGGAAACGCTCAGCGCGGCAGCGACGGCGCGATGATCCGGTAGGCCTTGAGGCCGAGCCCGAGGCGCTCCCGGTCCTCGCTCCGGAGCGGGTCGAGCCCGGTCAGCTCCTTGACCCGCTCGAGCCGGTAGCCGACGGTGTGCCGGTGGGCGTGGATCGCCTGGGCAGTCGCGGCCATGTTGCAGTTGTTGTCGAGGTAGGACGACAGCGTCCCGACCAAGTCGGTCGAGTACTGCTGGTCGTAGCGTACGAGCGCCGCCACGGTGTCCTCGAAGAAGCTCCGTACCTCCTGCGGGTGGCTCGCCAGCACTCGGAACAGGAGCCGGTACGTGCCCTCGCCGATCTCCTCCCCCGGCGGGCCGCCGCCGGCGGCCGTCACGCCGAGCACGAGCTCGGCCTCCTCGAGGGCGCGCCGCACCTCGGCGCCGCCGCTGCGGTGCGAGGACACCCCGACGAGCGCGTGGCGGCCGAGCCGGGCCGCCGCGCGGCGGGCGAGCTCGGGGTCACCTGGAAGCAGCGCGTACACCCTGCCGTCCAGCGCCTGTGCGAGGGCCCCCGGCGCCTCCGCGAGGATCGAGGCGGTCACCCGCCCGGGGCCGCGGCCGTTCGGGTTCGCGCACAGCGCGACGTAGCCCGCGTCGAGGTCGCACCCGAGCCTCCCTGCCCGGCGAGCAACCTCAACGCCGTCGAGCTCCGGCCGCGACAGCACCTCCTCGACGAACGAGCCCCGGAGCGACTGCTCGGTCTCGTCGCGGGCCTCCGCCACGGCGACCTCCGTGAGGGTGGCGATCGCGGCCATGTGCAGATAGTCGCCCGCGTCGGGATGGCCGTGGCCGAGCAGCAGCACGGCACCAAGCTCGCGCCCGCCGGAGGCGATCGGCACCTCGGCCGTGACCTCCACGGGCCGCTGCGGCCGCCCGCCGGCGAGGCGAGCCGCCACGTAGCGCTCGTAGCGCCCCCAGCCCTCGAGCGGAACGCCGAGCCGCGGCACGATCACCGCCACGGGCGCTCCCGCGCGGGCGGCCGCGATCTCCGCCACACGCTCGAGCCCGTCGCCCGCGAGCACGGCGCCCACCATCTCCAGGTGGGCGCCGCGCGGCGTGGGCAAGGCCTCCACCTTGTCGGGCTCAGGGGCCGGAGTTGTTGCCACGGGCGCCGATCTCCTCGCCCTCGTGGGCCTGGAGGACGAACTCGCCCTCCTCGCCGGTGCGGATGCGGACGGCCTCCTCGACCGGGAGCACGAACAGCTTGCCGTCGCCGACCGAACCGGTGCGGGCGTGACGGAGGATCACCTCCCTGATCACCCCCACATCCTTCGACTCGACCACGCACTCGAGCTTGAGCTTCGGCCGCAGGTGCACGGCAAGCTCCGAGCCACGGTAGTGCTCGGTGATCGCCTTCTGCCTGCCCGAGCCCTTGACCTCCGTGATCGTGAGGCTCGGGAACCCGGCCTCGAGCAGCTCGGCCCGAATCGGCTCGAAGGCCTCGTGCCGGATGTAGGCCACGACCATCTTCATGCCGTCGCCTCCCCGGCGCGCACGCTGGCCGTGACCGCAGCCGGCGCCGGGCTGGGGGACGGCGAGACCGTGCCGTCGACGCCGCCGAGCTCGGACTGCGGGATGAACGCCTCGGGATAGCCGTACATGCCGTGCTCGGTGATGTCGAGACCGGCCTCCTCCTCGTCGTTCGAGACCCTGAGACCGATCGTCGCCTTGATGGCGGCGAAGGTCAGGTAGCTGAGCCCGAAGACGAACGAGAAGGCCACCACCACGCCGACCGCCTGAGCGATCAGCTGAGTGAGCTCACCGGAGTAGAGCAGGCCCCCGTCGGAGTCCCCGAAGGCGTTGTACTGGGCAAGCCGCGGCGCGGTGAAGATGCCGCAGGCGATCGTGCCCCAGATCCCGGCCAAGCCGTGCGCCGACAGCGCGCCGACCGGGTCATCGATCTTCTTGTCGATCCAGATGACGCCGAACACGACGATCAGACCCGCGATGAACCCGATGATCGGCCCGGCCCAGATCTCGACGTAGCCGGACGGCGCCGTGATGGCCACGAGGCCCGCGATCATGCCGTTGGCCACCATGCCTATGTCAATCGTGCGCTGCTTCAGCTGCGTGGCCACGAACGCGCCGATAACTCCACCGGCGGCGCCCATGAGCGTCACGACCGCCACGTCGCCGAGGCGCGCATCGCTGATGCCGAGCGTCGAGCCGGGGTTGAACCCGAACCAGCCGATGAACAGGATCAGGACGCCGATGCCCACCAGCGGCATCGAGTGGCCGGGTATCGCCCGCGGCTTGCCGTCCGCCCCGTACTTGCCCTTGCGCGACCCGAGCAGGAGCAGCGCGGCGAGCGCGCCGCTCGCTCCGATCAGGTGAACGGCCGTCGAGCCGGCGAAATCCTGCATGCCGGTCGGGAGCAGCGGCGTGTCGCCGTTCTGGAGCCAGCCGCCGCCGAAGACCCAGTGTGACCCGATCGGATAGATGATCGCCGCGAACACGACCGCGTAGATCACGTACGCCCCGTACTTGATGCGCTCGAGGGTCGTGCCCCAGACGATCGCCAGCGAGACCGCGCAGAACGCGAACTGGAACAGGAACTTCGAATCCACCGTGGCGTCCGAGAGGCCCATCACGGGGAACGCCTCGGAACCGTTGCCGGACCACTGCAGGAAGAACCCGTTCGAGCCGATGATCGAACTCGATATCCCGAGCACGTCGGCGCTGCCGAAGGCGAATGCAAAACCGACTGCCCAGTAACAGACGGCGGCGATCGACAGGTTGGTCATGATCTTCGCGACCACGGTCCCCGCGTTCTTCGTTCGCGAGAAGCCCATCTCGAGACCGGCGAAGCCGGCCTGCATGAACAGGACGAGAACAGCGGCCATTACCACCCAGAGCGTGTTGGTGGTAACGGTGTCCGCCAGCGTTCCGTCGATCGCCCGCGAGAGATCGTCGGCGGATGCGAGTAGTGATGACATCAGGGCCCTCGGCCTCCTTCCGTGAGCTTTAGGCCAAGGTACGAGCGGGCCCGTACAGGGTCTTTAGCCCGCTGTCGAAGATTCACCCCGGGGCTTTCGCCCGGGTGTCGAGGGCAGGTCCTTCGGCTTTACGAACGCCACCAGCTCGGCGCCTCCCGGCGCCAGATCGCGCCAGCTCCCGTCGAGCTCCAGCGTTGCCAGTGCCGCGGTCGGGAACTTGCTCCTCATTCGCTCGATGACCGAGCCGGCGCCGGCGAGGCTCACAGCAAGGTCCTGGATCCCGGGGTTGTGGGCGATCAGCATCACGGAGCCGACCTCGTCCGGCAGCTCGTGCAGCACGTCGAGCAGGGCAGCCGCCGAGGCCGCGTAGAGCGCGTCCTCGATCCGAACGTCAGCGGTCCCCCCGAGGCCCGATTCGATAGCCGTCAGCGTCTGGCGGGTGCGTTCCGACGGCGAGCACAGCACCAGCTCCGGCGCGATCCCCTCGCGCCGCAGATGCTCCGCCATGGCCTCGGAAGCGCGGCGACCGCGCGGAGCCAGGGGCCGGTCGTGGTCGGGAAGCGTGGGGTCGTCCCAGCTCGACTTTGCGTGGCGAAGGAGATAGAGCAGCCTCATTCCTACCTCAGCGTAATCCCGTGGCGCCGATCCGGCAGCAGCCCTTCCGGCCGCAGCAGCATGATGAACACGAGCAGGAAGCCATAGATGCCGGACGAGATCTCCGACAGGTCAAAGTCCAGGCCCACACTGCCAGGGGCGTCGTAGAGAACCCTCGGGAGCAGCCAGTTGTTGATCGCCGAAAGGAGGATCGCGCCCACGACGACGCCCCAGATCGAGCCCAGCCCGCCGAGCACGACCATGGCGAGGATGAAGATCGAGAACGAGAACGTGAACTGATCGGGATTGACCGTACTCAGGTACGACGCGAGAAAGGCGCCGGACACGCCGCCCAGCGCGGCTCCCGCTCCGTACGCCTGCAGCTTCGTGCGCACTATCGGAACGCCCGCGCTCGCCGCCGCCTCCTCGTCGTCGCGCAGCGCGATCCATGCCCTGCCCACCCGCGAGTCGCGCAGCCGGAAGTTGACGAAGAGCATCAGTGCGACGAGCGCCAGCGCGAACCAGTACCAGGGGCGCAGATCGAGGGCACCGAAGCGCTCGAAGAACGGCAGGTCGATCCTGTCGATGGCGGACATGCCGCTGGGCCCACCGGTGAGCGATCCGCCGAAGAGCTCGATCTGCCGGCCGTTCGATGCGACCTGCCCGATGATCTCGCCGAACGCGAGCGTGACGATGCCGACGTAGGCGCCGCGCAGCCGCAACGTCGGCACGCCGATCAGCACGCCGGCGATCGTCGTCGCGATGATCGCGAGCACGAGGATGAGCAGGAAGTTGAAGTGGATGCCGGGCATGCTGGCGGCCGGCTCGCCGACGAAGAGCGCGATGCCGCCTCCGTCCCCGGCGCCTGCCCAGAACGCGGATCCGAAGTGCCCGGCGACGTGCGCACCAATCGCGAAGAACGCCACGTAGCCCAGGTCAAGCAGCCCGGCGAAGCCCACAACGATGTTCAGGCCCAGCGCCATGATCACGTAGGCCGCCGCCAGGACCATGTTTTCCAGGGCGGTGCCGCCCGCGCCGAGGAAGAGCGGCAGGAGGGCGGCGAAGCCGAAGCCCGCGGCGGCGAGCACGCGCCGCGCTGTTCGTGCTCCGGGGTCGGCTTCGCTCATCTCGTGGAGGTCCGGCGACGCCGGTAATACGCGCGGTTCTTCGTCCGATTGCCGCAGATCGACATGGAGCACCAGGCCGCCGATCGGTTTTTCGAGCGGTCGAAGAACGCGTACCCGCAGCGGCGACAGCCCTTGAGGCGTAACCAGTGACCGCTGAGCTGCGCCTCGTAGAGGATGCCGAGGAGGGTCGCCACGGCACCGTCCACGCCGCCACGCGTGGGTTCGAGGGTGGTTCGGCCCGTGGGGTCGATGGCGACGCTGAGCTCAGCGTTGCCCGTGACCCTCCGAATGACGTCCGTCGCCGCGGTTCCTTGGTGCCCTCCGTGGTTCGCGAGCGCGAGCGCCCGGAGAGCTTCGCGGAGCTCGCGGAGGCGCGCCACGTCGGCCTCCGAGACTCGGTCGCCCGGCGCCACGAGATGCTTCTGCCGGAGCCACGCCTGGGCCTTCGCCGGGGTTCCGATGCGATCCCACTCGTGCGGGAAGTCGTGGTTGTGGGAGTTGATGAAGCGTTGAAGCAGCTCGAGCCGCCCGGGTGCCTTGGCGCGCCCTCCGGGCTCGATCTGCTCGCCAACCCTTCGCTTGTCGCGCTCCTTCATGACCCGCTTGACTTTCCAGTCAGACCAGCATAATGCTAATGCTGGTCAGAGACCGCGACCGTCAGATTCGTCCAAGACGGGGCCCCGGGCGGGCTCCTAGGCTCCGGGTGACCTTTCCACCACGGACAAAGGGAGAATGCGATGCCCACGATCACGAGGGCGGTGCCGAACATCAGGTCAGACCGTCCGGAAGAGACGCGCGAGTTCTTCACAGAGTTGCTCGGCTGCGAGGTGGCCATGGACCTGGGCTGGGTCGTGACCGTCGCATCCCCGACCAACCACTGGGCCCAGGTGACGATCATCGGTAACGACGACCCCGCCGCGCCCGGCATCTCGATCGAGGTCGACGACGTCGACGCGGTCCACGCCAGGGCGGCGGAGCGGGGCCTCGAGATCGCCTATCCCCTGCGCGACGAGGAGTGGGGTGTTCGACGCTTCATGCTTCGCGAGCCGAGCGGCACGACCGTGAACGTTCTGTCCCACCGCTCGGACTGACTTCGGGCGTGGAGGCAAACCGTGGATGAGCAGGCCGGGCTGGCCGAGCGCTTCGAGGAGCGCCGGACCCGTCTACGGACGGTCGCCTTCAGGATGCTCGGCTCGCTGGGCGAGGCCGACGACGCCGTCCAGGAAGCCTGGCTGCGGCTCAGCCGTTCGGACGCGAGCGTCATCGACAACCTCGACGGCTGGTTGACCACCGAGCTTGCGCGGGTCTGCCTGAACATGCTCCGTGAGCGCGAAGCCCGGCGCGAAACGCCCACGGACCCTCACGTTCCGGAGCCGATCGTGACCAGTGAAGACGGGGTGGACCCCGAGTTCGCGGCGATCCTGGCCGACTCAGTCGGGCTCGCCCTGCTCGTAGTTCTCGACACGCTCGCACCAGCCGAGCGGCTCGCGTTCGTGCTGCACGACATGTTCGCCGTGCCGTTCGACGAGATCGCACCGATCATCGGACGCTCGCCGGCTGCGGCAAGACAGCTCGCAAGCCGAGCACGACGCCGCATCCAAGCGACGCCGGTGCCGGATACCGACCTGGACCGGCAACGAGAGGCCGTCGATGCCTTCTTCGCCGCAACTCGCGACGGTGACTTCGAGGCGCTCATGTCGGTTCTCGATCCGGACGTCGTCCGCCGCGCCGACTTCGGCGCGGCCCCCGCACCCGCTCCCCCGGAAGTCCGCGGGGCGGAGGCCGTCGCCAAAGCGGCCTTCGCCTTTGCCCGGCGACAGGAACCGGCAAAGATCGTCACCCGCCATGCCCTGGTCAACGGTGCCGCCGGTGGCGTTGTCTTCCGCGAGGGACGGCTGCTCGCGGTCATGGGCTTCACCGTCAGCGACGGCAAGATCGTCGCGATCGACATCCTCGCGGACCCCGCGCGCCTCCGCGAGCAGGACCTGGCGTTCTTGGACTAGCGCCCGGGCTCCTCAGGCGCCCCCGCTTCGCTGGACGTAGCGAACGGCGTCGTCGTGATGCGCGAAGGACTGCATCCTGATCGCCCGGCCGGCACGGAGAGTCCAGACATGGGTGAAGCGGTGGTCCACCTCGGCGCCGCTCGCCTTCCCGCGCCCTTGCTGGCGCATCGAAACCAGCACGTGCCCGGCGAGCTCCTCGACCGCGAGCAGCTCGACGCTGAAATCGTCGAAGGCGTCGTCGCCCTCGTCAAGCCATTCGAGGACCGCCTCGGGGCCGCGATACGCCTCGACGGTGGTTCCGACGATGATGTCGGGAGCGCAGAGCGCCGTGATGGCCCGGCGGTCGCGAGCGTTGATCGCCGCATAGACGCGCGCCGCGAACTCGCTTGCCTCAGGCACCGCGCCAAAGCTATCGGAGAGTTGCGGTCGAACGGTTAGCCTCCACCTAGCGAAGGAGGTTCGAAGTGAAGGAATTCAAGTGCGGCGCGCTGGTCCCCGGGTGCTGGGCGACCTTCCAGGGCGAGTCCGATGAGGAGATCCTCCGCCAGGTCGTTGTGCATGCGCGCGAGGAGCACGGCATGGACGAGGTCCCACCCGAGGTGGTCGACGAGATTCGCGCTGGCATCTCGGAGCAGGAGCCCCCACAGTAGGGGCACGGTGGCGATCGATGGCCAAGCGCAAGCTGCGACGTCGCCGACCGGCGAGTTGCTCGAGCGCGACCGCGAGCTCGGTGTTCTCGAGGACCTGATTCAAGGCGCGCTCGAGGGCCGGCATGGCTTGGCATTGATCGAGGGACCGGCCGGGATCGGGAAGAGCCGACTGCTCGCCGCGACTCGTGAAGCGGCGGAGGGCGCCGGTTTCCGCGTACTAGCCGCCCGTGGTAGCGACCTCGAGCGCGAACTGCCGTTCGGCGTCGTGCGGCAGCTGTTCGACCCCATCCTTGTCGATCCCGACGACCGGGCGCGGTGGCTCACCGGCCCCGCGCAGCCGGCGGCACGGGTGTTCGAGCCTCCCGATGACGGCGCCGCCGAGTCCGACGTCTCTTTCGGCGTTCTCTACGGCTTGTTTTGGGTCACAGCAAGCATCGCTGCTGATGGCCCGCTGCTCTTGCTCATCGACGACCTGCATTGGTGTGACCAGGCGTCGCTGCGTTTCGTCGCGTACCTCGAGCGCCGGCTGGAGGGCCTGAACATGCTCGTCGCGGCGGCTGCACGCACATCCGAGCAGCCGTCCGACTCCCGGCTGCTCGCCGAGATAGCCGACGATCCCGCCGCGGTTTCGGTGCATCCGTGCGAGCTGAGCGAGGCCGCCGTGGCCGAGCTCGTGCGGGGACGGCTGGGAGCGGACGCCGAGCAGCCGTTCTGCGCCGCCTGTCATGAGGCCACCGGCGGCAATCCGCTGCTCGTGCGGGAGCTGCTCAAGACGTTGCAGGCGGAGGACGTGCGGCCCGACCGGGCCCACGCCGACGCGATTCGCGAAGTGGGTCCACGCGCGGTGTCACGCACCGTGCTGCTGCGTCTGGCGAGACTGCCGCCCGACGTCGTCCCAGTAGCGCGCGCCGTCGCGGTGCTGGGCGACGGCGCCGGCCTGCCCACCGTCGCGACGGTCGCGCAGACCGACGAGCACCGCGTAGCGGTGGCCGCTCGCGCCCTGGCGGGGGCGGAGATCCTGCGTGCGGAGCCGCCCCTCGGCTTCGTGCACCCGCTGGTGCGCGACGCCGTCTACCACGACCTCGCTGCCGCGGAGCGCGAGCTACTGCACGAGCGCGCGGCAAAGGCACTCGTGGACCTCGGCGCTGCGCCCGAGCTGGTCGCGGCGCAGCTGCTTGCCGCGCCGTCTCGCGCCCAGCCATGGGTCGTGACGCGGCTGCGGGAAGCGGCCCTTGCGGCGCGGCGCCGAGGCGCGACGGAGAGCGCGGTGCTCTACCTGCGGCGCGCCCTCGAGGAACCGCCGCCGGCGGAGCAGCGCGAGCAGTTGCTGCTGGAGCTCGGGTTGGTTGAGGGTTTCGTGAACCCGCCGGCTGCCGTCGCGCACATCAGCCAGGTGCACGATCAACTCGTCGATCCACAGGTGCGCGCGCAGGCCGCCGCGATGCTGGGGAGGATGCTGCTGTTCACAGGCCCTGCACAGGCGGCAGCGACGGTCGTACAGAGCGCGGTGGCAGACGTCCCGGCCGAGCGCGCGGGCACGCGCCAGGCGCTCGAGGCGCTCGAGCTCTACACCGTCGCGTTCGGCGCGCAGGTGCCGGACGCCGCGGAACGGCTCGCGCGGGTACGCGCCGCCGGCCTCCAGAAGGGGGTGGGCGGCAGCATGCTCAGCGCCGTTGCCGCTTGGGACTGGGCGCTGCGGGGCGGCACCGCGCAGGAGTGCTCCGAGCTCGCGCTCGCCCTGCTCGCGGACGGCTGGCTGATCGCCCTTGACGCGGGTTTCATGGCCCTTGTGGCCGCCAGAGTGCTCGTCGTCGCCGATCGCGACGAAGCGCTCAGCGTGTGCGAATCGGCGCTGAGCGCGGCCCACCAGATGGGCTCGCTCATCGGAGTCTCGAGCGTGAATGTGTGGCGCGGTTGGACCTGGCTCGCGCGTGGCGAGCTAGCCGAAGCCGAGACCGCGCTCCGCGAGGGGCTCGAGGGGATCCGCCTGTTGGAGGAGCAGAGCGGCGCGGGCATGGCGTACGCAGCAGGCTTCCTCGCTCGCGTGCTGATCGAGCGCGGCGACCTCGATGGAGCACGAGCCGCAATTGCGAGCTGCCCGCAGCCGACCCCCGGCTCCGACGGGGAGGCGGTGGTGCGCGGCACCACGGTCGAGTTGTTGCTCGGGGAGGGTGACTGGACGCAGGCGCTTGTCGAAGCCGACCTCCATCGCGAACGGCTGGGCGACGTGGACAACGTCGCCTGGGCTCCCTGGCGGTCGCTGAAGGCCCGGGCGCTCGACGGGCTCGAGCGGCGCGACGCCGCACGGACGCTTCTCGAGGAGGAGCTGGTCAAGGCGCGGCACTGGGGTGCCCCGGGATCGCTCGCGCGCACCTTGCGGCTGCTGGGCACGATTCGCCACGAGGACGGGCTCGACCTGCTTCACGAGGCGGTCGAAACCGCGCACGGCTCGCCGGCACGTCTCGAGCACGCCAAGGCGCTCACCGCGCTCGGGTCGGCATTGCGGCTCGCGCGGAAGCCGTCGGACGCGCGGGCGCCGCTACGGGACGCCTTCGAGATCGCCAGTCACTGCGGCGCGCAGCCGCTGGCCGAACACGCCCGAAACGAGCTCTACGCCGCGGGTGGCCGCCCGCGGCGCCAGGCCCTCACCGGCCCGCAGTCGCTGACCCCGAGCGAGAGGAGGGTCGCGGAGCTGGCGGCCGTGGGCCAGAGCAACCGCGACATCGCCCGCGCGCTCTACGTGACCCCGAAAACGGTCGAGGTCCATCTGACGAGCGTGTACCGCAAGCTTGGGATACGGAGCCGCGCCGGTCTCGCTGACGCGCTCTAGGGGGTCCCGTCCACAAGGACTGGGGTCAAGTCAGGGGGTGGCCACGATGTACCGGGATGCCGGGCAGCGGATGCTCTCCCCCATGAGCGACCAGACCATGCACATCGCGATCGAGGTCCGCATCGATGGGGACGAGATCAGCGGCCGAGCCGGTGACGGCACCGATCAGCCGAAGGCGTTCCAGGGCTGGCTGGGATTGCTCCTGGCGCTCGACGGACTGCTCGGCAATACCGATGAAGAGCCCGCCGCTCTTCGCTAGGGGGACGTCATGGACTTCAGCTGCGGCCAGCACATCTCCGGTCTGACGGTCGACGGCGCCGAACTGCACGCCGCGGTGGTCGACGAAAACCAGGCTCGCGCGGCCGCCGGCCTGACGATGGTCCTGGGAGCGGTGGCCTTCAGCTTCGCGTACTTCGACGCGCAGTACCTCCTGCTGCAGGCGGTTTCGACGGTCTTCTTCGTCGAGTTCCTCGCCCGGCTCACGGTCGGTCTCCGGCACAGCCCGATGGGGGCGATCGCCCGCGCCATGACCCTCCGCCAGGCTCCCGACTGGGTTTCGGCGAAGCCCAAGCGCTTCGCCTGGACGCTCGGCCTCGGGATGGCGTTCTCGATGATGGTCATAACCAATAGCGGGGTCCGCGGCACGCTGCCTCGGACGATCTGCGCCATCTGCCTGACGTTGATGTGGATGGAGTCCGTCCTCGGCCTGTGCCTGGGGTGCAAGATCCATGCCCTGCTGGTGCGACGCGGCTGGGCGGACAGCGACCCCGCGTTCGAGATCTGCGCTCACGGCGAGTGCGAGCTGGCGCGATGACGACGCTGCTCGAGAGCCAAGCTCCGTCCGGACTCGCCCAGGCCGAGGCCGCCTTCCGCGATGCGAATCCGTGCCTCCACGGGCTCGACGAGCTCCGCGCCACCGAATACGGACGCCTCGACGCCACCGGCGACGTCTACCTCGACTACACCGGCGGCAGCCTGTACGCCGAGTCACAGGTCGAGGAACACGTCCAGATGCTGCGCGACGGCGTCTACGGCAACCCGCATTCCGCCAACCCGACCTCGACGGCCTCGACCGCTCTGGTGGAGCACGCGCGAGCGGCGGTGCTGCGCTACTTCGGTGCGGCCGAGAGCGAGTACGAGTGCATCTTCACGCCGAACGCCACCGGCGCGATCCGGCTCGTCGGCGAGGCCTATCCGTTCGAGCGCTTTCTGGCCACCTTCGACAACCACAACTCGGTCAACGGCCTCCGGCAGTTCGCCCGCGCGAAGGGAGCCGCGACGGCGTACGTGCCGGTCGAGGCGCCCGATCTTCGTGTGGCCCGGCTCGCGGATCACCTCGACGAGGCCGACGGCCCCAGCCTTTTTGCCTATCCCGCGCAGTCCAACTTCTCGGGTGTCAAGCACCCGCTGGAGTGGATCGACCTAGCCCACGAGCGGGGCTGGGACGTGCTCCTCGACTGCGCCGCATTCGCACCCACGAGCCGGCTCGACCTCTCGCTGTGGCAGCCGGACTTCGTCTCGGTGTCGTTCTACAAGATATTCGGCTATCCGACGGGCCTGGGCGCGCTGATCGTACGGCGGCGGGCGCTCGAGCGCCTGCAGCGGCCGTGGTTCAGCGGCGGCACCGTCGTCGCCGCCAACGTTCAGGGCGACATGGTCGTGCCGCACTCCGGCCATGCGGGCTTCGAAGACGGGACAGTGGACTATCTCGGGATCCCGGCGGTCGAGATCGGCCTGCGCCACATCGAGCGGATCGGCATCGACACGATCACGCAGCGAGTCGAGAGCCTCGGCAGCTGGCTGCTCCAGAGGATGCAGCGGCTGGAGCACCCCGACGGGAGTCCCGCGATCCGTGTCTACGGGCCGGCCACGTGGGACCGCCGCGGGGGCACGATCGCGTTCAACTTCCTGCACCCGGACGGACGGGTGGTCGACGAACGCCTTGTCGACCTCGTCGCGGCGGAGCACAACATCTCCCTCCGGACAGGGTGCTTCTGCAACCCCGGTGCCGGCGAGGTCGCGTTCTCGATCCCGAAGGAGAGGCTTGCGGAGCGCTTTCAGGAGGGGATGATCCTCGACGACTACATCGGGCTCGTCGGAATGCCGACGGGCGGCGCGGTCCGCGTCTCGCTGGGCATCGCGACCAACTTCGCGGACGTGTACCGGTTCATGGCATTCGCGACGGAGTTCGCCGATTTGACCGACGTGCCGTCGGACCTTCCGCCCAGGCTAGCCTGCTAGCGCGGTTGGCCGTTCGTGTGCATTAGACGCTCGCCGCAAGGCGAGCGCACGGGCGCAGCGTCTGTCGCAACGTGGCCAGCAGGTCCCGCTGGATTACTTCGAGGAAGACCCGGGAGACGGCGTCCTCGTTGTAGAACAGCCGATCGAACACGTCGCGCGGCAGGATCAGAAGCATCGCCCGTTCTCGTGCGATCGCGGCGACGGGTGATGGGCGACCGTCGATCAGGCTCTCGTAGCCGAAGGCCATCCCCGGCCCCGCAAGCCCGACACGGATGCGCCGATCGCCGCGGACCAGCACCTTTTCGACTGCACCGTTGATCGTGAGGGAGTAGGCGGTCGAGGGCGTCCCTTCGGCGACCAGCGTCCGGCCCGGCGGGCACCGCACGTACTTGCCGGACGTGAGGAAGCTCCAGAGCGCCAGTGGATCGAAGTCGTGGAAGGTCGCCATGCGACGCACGTACTCGCTGTCGGGCGGCGGGCACTGCTCCAAGTCGACAAGAGCCGGTGCGGCATCTTCGGCCGGCAGGCGGGCCGACTCGCCGCCGAGCGAGACGGCCAGATGCCCAAGTTGATGACGGAGGCGTGAGGTGAGGAGAGATGCGAGGCGGCGCCTGAGCCTGAACGCGGTCGGATGCTGGCCGACGAGCAGAGCTGCGAAATCCGACCGAGCGAGCGCGAGTACGGTTCCGGCCTCGGTCACACGCGCGCTCATCGTGTGTCCTTGGCCGTCGAGCAGCGCAATCTCGCCCAGTACCTCCCCTGGACCGGCTCTTCCGACCTCCACGGTGCGATCCCCGGGCTGTTGAAGCGAGATTGAGACGGCGCCATCGACGACGAACAGCACCTCTCGCGCGTCGTCCCCTTGGCGCCAGAGGATCTCCCCATCCCGCACCGTTCGCCGGCGCATCACCCGCGCCAGCTCCGCGAGGTCGGCCTCCTCTTGGTCCTCGAGGAGCGGAATGGTGGCGAGGAAGTCGACGGTTTCGCGGTCAGACATCCAGGTCGCGCGTCTCGAACTCCAGCCCTCCGGGAACGAGCTCGGCGGTCAGCATCGAGTATTCCGGCACCTCGAGCCAGGTCGACGAGTCGGTCGTGAGTGGTTCGGACGCGATGATCATCGAGCGGGGCGGATCGCCGGCCGTCATCCGCCAGTCGCCGTCGCGCTGGTTGTACTCGCCCCCGATCGCGTACCAGAGGCTCACGAACGGAAGGTCGGTCTCGAGCATCTCATCGTCGGGCGGGTACCAGCCGTAGTCGAACGAGAAGCGAGTGGCGACCACCGCGCGGCCGGTGCTGACGCAGATGTTGGCTGGTGAGGAGGTGTCGATTCCATGGGCGGCGCGGACGCTGCGCAGGATGCGGAGGGCGTTGGCGGTGGCGTCGGCGAGCTCGCGGGTCGCGGGCTCGCCGTAGGGATCGTCGAGCTGCGACAGGATCAGCGCGTAGATCCACTCGGACTCGGTGGTCCCCTCGATGCGCTGCGCGATCCCCGGCTCCACGTGCTCGACGAGCGAATAGCGCATGCTCGGGAACTGCCGCAGGTGGCCGTTGTGCGCGAGGACGACGCGGGTGCCGATGAAATGGAAGGGGTGCAGGTTCGTGTCGGCAACGACCCCCTCGCCCGAGTAGGTGACGCCGCGAACGTGGGCGACCAGACAGGTCGGCGCGAGCTTGGACGCCAAGAAGTGGAGGTTGCGGTCGAACGACGGCAGGCTGGTCGCGCGGTAGGTGAACGGATCCTCGGGCCGCAGAGACGTCGGATCCCACGCCGTCATGCCGAAGCCCGCGAGGTTGAGAAACGTGTTCATCATCCGCGGGCTGTACGACTGCCGCACCAGGCTGTTGTCCGTGTCGAACAGCAGATTCCGCACGGGGAGCGGCTCACCGAGGTAGGCCAGGATCCGGCACATGCGGCGATCGTAGAACGCCTGCCTCGACGACGAGTCGAAAGCGCAAGACTGACGGTATGGCTGACGCCGGGGAGCGGTCGCGGGAGAGCCTGTTTTCGATCGGCGCCGCCGCCGGCCTCGACGAGCTCGAGCTCGATCCGCATCCGCTGCTCGCGCGGCTGCGGGAGGGCGAGCCGGTGTCGTGGCTGCCTGCGCTCGGGGGCTGGCTCGTCACACGGCGCGATCTCGCGCTGCGGGTGATGCGCGATCCGGCGAGCTTCACGGTCGACGATCCCCGCTTCTCGACGGGCCAGGTGGTTGGGCCGAGCATGCTCACGCTCGACGGCGCCGAGCACAGCCGCCACCGCGACCCGTTCGCGCGGCCGTTTCGCCTCGACGCCGTGCGAACCCGCTTCACGACGCTCGTTGAGGCGGAGACCGAGCGGCTGATCGACGCGATCGAGCCGGACGGGCGCGCCGAGCTGCGCCGTGGTTTGGCCGGTCCGCTGGCAGCGACCGTGGCTGTGCGCGCGCTCGGACTCGAGGGCACGGACACCGCGACAATCCTCGGCTGGTACGACGCGATCGTCGGCGCCGTGACGGGCGTCGCCGCCGGCGACCCGGTGACCCCCGCCGGCCGGGAGGCGTTCGCGGCGCTGCGCTCGAGCGTCGAGCCGGTGCTCGACGGAGACCCCGGCTCGTCGCTGGCCGCGGCCGCGAGCCAGGCCGGCGGGCTCACGCGGGCCGAGGTCGTCTCGAACTGCGCGGTGCTCCTGTTCGGCGCCATCGAGACAACCGAGGGCATGATCGCGAACGCGATCCTCCACCTACTCGCCCACCCCGAGCAGCGCGCGCTCGTCGAGCGCGACGATGCGCTGCTACCGAACGCGGTCGAGGAGTCGCTGCGGCTCGAGCCGGCGGCCGCCGTGATCGACCGCTACGCAACGGGCGATGTCCGGCTCGGCGACGCCTCGATCGGCCAGGGCGAGCTCGTCACGGTCTCGATTGCCGGCGCGAACCGCGACCCGGCCTTCTTCCCCGATCCTGATCGGTACGACGTCCGCCGGGAGAACGCGCGCCAGCAGCTCGCCTTCGCGGCCGGGCCGCACGTCTGCGTCGGCATGCACCTGGCGCGCTTGGAGGCCCAGATCGCGATCGGCCGTCTCCTCGACCGCCTGCCGCGCCTGCAGCTCGATCCGGCGCATCCGACCGCACCGCGCGGGCTCGTCTTCAGAAAGCCGCCGGCGCTCCACGTGACGTGGGGCTAGATCTCAGGCCGGGACTTCGTCCGCAGCCCGGCGCTGCGACTCGTCCTCGACGGTGCCGTCGGCCGGCTCGGCCTCGGGCGGCAGTTCGCCGCCGCGCTCGGTGCCCGCGATCAGCTCGTCGGGTGCCTTCTCCTTCGGGATGAAGCCGGACTTCATGCCGAAGTAGACCGCTTGCGGGTGATGGGCGACCACCGCGACCGTCGACTGCTCGGGCATCACGGCGTAGCCGTCCGAGAGGTACATGCCGATCTCGTCGAGGCGCAGGAGCCGCCAGACCTTCTCGTGCTCGGACTGTTCCGGGCAGGCCGGGTAGCCCCAGGAGTAGCGCCGGCCCTGGTCGAGGTCGATGCCGAGCCCGCGCCGCACCTCGGAGTGGAGCCACTCCGCGAGGCCCTCGGCGGACTGCACGCCGAGCCCGTGCGTGAAGAGCTGCTCGGCGAACTCGCCGTCGCGCTCGAGCTGCGCCATCAGCTCGGTCACCTCGGGACCCACCGTCACGCCCTGGAGCGCCACCACGTCGCGCTCGCCCGACTCGATCGGCCTGAAGAAGTCGGTCAGGCAGATGCGGTCGTGCTTGGGCTGGCGCGGGAAGACGAGTCGCTCGAGCTCCTGCGTTGCGTCAGCCGGATCAAAGACGACCAGCTCGTTGCCGTCCGCGGCGCAGGGGAAATAGCCGAGCTTGGCCCGCGGACGCAGGTAGTCCTGCTCCGCCCACATGCGCTCCAGGCGCGGCTGGAAGTCGTCGCCGACGAGGCGTTCCCACTCCTCTCCCTTCACGCCGCGACCGCCCCAGTGCAGCTTGAAGAGCACGTGGCGGTCGAGATACGGGAAGACCTCGTCGAGGTCCACGTCGATCTCGCGCACGCCCCAGAAGGGAGGCTCGGGAATCGGCGTGTCGGTGCGGGCCGAGGAGCGCACAGAATCGTCCGTGACCGGTGGGGCGTCGTCCACCACCACCGGCTTCTCGCGGAGCTCCTTGGCCTCGGCGCGGAAGCGCTCCACCAGCGCGTCGCGCGTCTCGGCGTCCACCAGCTGGTCGACCGTCGCCAGGCCCGCGAACGCGTCCTTGCAGTAGTAGACGCCCGGCTCGTAGATCTCGTCCGATTCCTTGCCGTGCGGATAGAGGATGCGTCGCCCGAAGTCGCGGTTGATGGCCGCGCCGCCCACCAGGACCGGGAACTCGAGCCCGCGCTCGTGCAGCTCCTGAACGCAGATCGGCATCTGCTTGGAGGTCGACACGAGCAGCGCCGACAGGCCGATCGCGTCGGCCTCGTGCTCGACGGCGGCGTTGATGATCGTGTCGACCGGCACCTGCTTGCCGAGGTCGATCACCGTGTAGCCGTTGTTGGTGAGGATCGTGTTGACGAGCGACTTGCCGATGTCGTGCACGTCGCCGAACACGGTCGCGATCA
>Ga0081538_10000336_pt1 | contig 53233 bp, 50 predicted proteins | sample TabmetS5T2R1_FD_71022 | JGI IMG/M metagenome (GOLD analysis project Ga0081538, IMG submission 71022) | Tabebuia heterophylla rhizosphere microbial communities from the University of Puerto Rico - S5T2R1 | ecosystem: Host-associated > Plants > Roots > Rhizosphere ...
TGATCCGTACCGGGACCAGCCGTACTGGCTGGTGGTGCTGGGAGATCCGACGAGCACCGATCCCTGGGCCTGGCGGATCAACGGCCACCACCTGCTGGCGCAGGCCACGGTGGTCGGCGATCAAGTCAACGGCGTACCGCACTTCTTCGGCGCGGAGCCGGCCACGGTGCTGGAGGGCCCCCATGCCGGCCTGCGCGCCTTGCCGCGGGAGGAGGACCTGGCGCGAGAGCTGATGCTTGCACTGCAGGAGGACCAGCGGCGGATGGCGCGGATCGCGGCTAAGGCACCTGCGGACATCGCCTCCCGTTGGGACCCGGTGGCTGCGCTACCGGAGCAGCCGCGCGGCGTCTCCTACGCACGGCTGGATCGGTCGCAGCGTGAGCTGTTCGTGTCGCTGCTCCGGCAGTACGTCGATCGGGCGGCCTCCGCCGTCGCCAACCAGGCCTGGGCCGACATCACCGACGCCGGGCTCGACCAGGTGTGCTTCGGGTGGGCCGGGCCGGTCGAGCCAGGCGCCGGCCACTATTACGCGCTCAGCGGTCCGAGCCTGCTCATCGAGTACGACAACACCCAGGACGGGGCCAATCACATCCACTCGGTGTGGCGCGACCTGCGCCGCGACTTCGCCGGGGACCTGCTGGCCCAGCACTACGCGGGCGTGCGTCACTGATCGGTCGGCTTACGGACCTCTACGTCGGGGTGGGCATGGTGCTGTCTGGTTCAGCTGTTCTTGCCGGCTGGCAGTGCCGTCAGGGCGTCGAGCTGGGCCTGGTCCAAGGTGATGTCGGCGGCGGTGGCGTTGGCGGTGACCTCCTCAGCAGTTTCGGCGCCGACGATCGTCGAGGCGACCGCCGGGCGGGATAGTAGCCAGGCCAGCGACACCTGGTACGGCTGCAAGCTCCACTCCTGGCTCAGCCGCTCGACAGCACGGCCGATCTGCAGCTCGGTGTCGGTGAAGCCGGAGCCACCGAATCTCTTGTCACCGGAGAACTCCCGTTCCTCGACCTGCATGCCGGCCAGCAGCCCACCGTGCAGCGGGCCGAACGGCACGATGGACAGTCCGAAGTGCTGACATGCTGGGGCGAGCTCGACTTCGGCGGCGCGGTCGATGAGGTTGTACTTAACCTGGGCGCAAACCGGCGCGGCGGCCAGGTGACGGTCATCGGCGATCCACAGCGCCTGGATGACCTGCCAGGCCGCGTAGTTGGACAGGGCCACGTAGCGCAGCTTTCCTTGCCGCACCAGATCGTCGTAGACCACGAGGGTCTGCTCCAGCGGGGTGTCAGGGTCCGGGAAGTGCGCGTAGTAGACGTCGATGTAGTCGGTGCCGAGGCGGCGCAAGCTGTGCTCGACCTGATGGATGATGTACCGGCGCGACAGCCCAGCTGCCGGGTCGAACCGACGTTCACCGGACTTGGTCGCGATCACCACGGCGTCGCGCCGGCCGACGAGGGCGCGACCGAGGAGCTGCTCGGCGGGTTCGCGTTCAGTGGCTGGTGGCGCGCCAGGCCGGTCGAAGGTCGGCGTCGCCCCGTAGACGTTGGCGGTGTCGAAGAAGTTGATGCCGAGATCGAGCGCCGCATGGACCACACGCCCGGCTTCCTGCGCGTCCGGCGCGACGCCGAACGTAGCAGTGCCGAGGCAGATCTTCGACACCTTCACACCACTCGGGCCGAGCAGGGAGTACTCCATCGGTGACATTCCTTCGCTGTTGACCCTCACAGGATGTCGAACTCGCAGAACGTCTACAGCATCTGGCATCCGTCGCTCGTGTCGGCGTGGGAGTCCCTGATGAGCCACGTACGGACAGGCAACCCTGCAGCAACGGGCTGCCGCCTGACCAGCAGGGCTAGCGCTGGACGACGGCGGACGCCAGACGCAGGCGCTAGGCGTTGATCCCGCCGGCCACGGCCATTAGCCGGCCCACGCGTTCGCGGCCAGGTGGGCCTCCGCCAGCTCCGCGATGTTGATCGGGTCTTCGCCCGGGTAGTAGATGGACGGCGCGATCTTGCCGTCGTGCTGCGACAGCACGGCGGAGATCGGCTCGACGCCTCACTGAGTCGGCGATCGAGCACCGGCTGGGCGAAAACCGCCGACGCAGTCTCGAGATCTTGCTCGCCCGCTTCAGGAGGCACAGTGGATGCGATGGACATGTCCGACCTGCTGACTCTGGTGCTCGTGCTGCTCGGCGTCCTCGCACTGCTCGGGGTGGCCGTCCTCGGGTTCGTAATGTGGCGCTACCGCATCCCGCCGCGCGGGCTGATCGCGATGATCGGGGCTCTGGTCTACCTGGCGAGCCCGGTCGATGTGTTGCCTGAGGTGATGCTTGGACCCTTCGGCCTCCTCGACGATGCCGGCGCGGTCACCGCCGCTGCGGTCTTCGTGTACAAGCTCGTGACGGTCAAGAGGCGACTCCAGGATGCGGGCGTGAAGGGCCGGCGGAGGCCGGATCTGCTGAAGTGACCGCGGTGTTTCGTATTCCGCTCGCCTGTACCGCCCCAGTTTGGAGCGATGCTTCTGCCGCCGCGTGCAGCGGAGCTAGTGCGTCACGCAGCCCGTCGGCATACGCCCGCTTCGAACCTTTGGTCGCGCGCTCTGCGCTCGCCTGGTTCACAGTCTTGCGATGACGCCATGCTCATGTCGCAGCGCGGTCTTCTGATCTGTCGCTGCTGGCGAGGAGTCAGGTCTGGGGCACCCCGATTGCTTCCGGTCGTCCATGCCGCACTGGGAACAGGTCGGCCGATCGTCGGCGCAGGAAACTGATGGTGATGAGAAGCCATATCGACCGCTCGAGGGTCGGGTTTGGGCAGCATTGAAGAGGCCTGGAGGCAGGAGCTGAGGTGTCTAACCGCATCCAAGAAGTGGCCGAGCGCGCGAACGTGCCCGAGGACTTTGTGCGACAGCTGGTCGCGGCCGGCGCGCTACCCGGCGAGGATAGCGAGTTGGAACTCACCGGGGCGGTCCGGCGTGTCCGGTTGCTGCGGTCCTGGACGGCGGCGGGGCTTTCGGTCGAGACGATCCTTACGCTGGTCAATCGGGGCGCCCTGTCGCTGGCATTCCTCGATGCGCCGTTGATGGCCTTGCCTGAACGCCTGGGGTACTCCTATGAGCAGCTCGCTGCCGACCATGGAGTGCCGATGAGCTTCCTACAGGCGCTCCACCAATCGATCGGCTTCGCTCCTCCGGACCCCGGCGACAGGGCTGGCGAGGACGACGCGACCATGCTTGAGGTGGCTCGGTTGTTCCGCGGCGCGGGAGCAGCCGACGACGCCACGCTGCGGCTGCTGGCCGTGTACGCCGACAACTTGCGCCGCATCGCCAAGGCCGAGGCAGATTACTACGAATCCAATGTTGAGCGCCGCCTCCGCGCCGAAGGACTAGACGAGCGTCAGCTGATTGAGATTGGCACCCAGCTCGGCGACCGGGTCATCGGGTTGCTGGAGCGGTTGCTTCTGATGGTCTACCGTCGCCATCGCGAGCACCTCTGGACCGAGCACGCCATCAACCACGTCGAGGAGGCACTTGAGGGCTCGGGTCTCCAGGCACGAGTGCCGCAGCCACCAGCCATCTGCTTTGTCGACCTGACCGGCTATACCCGCCTAACCGAGGAGCGTGGCGACGAGGCTGCTGCACAGGTCGCGGGGCGGCTGGTCGCGCTGGTGAACGACATCTCGCGGCGTCGTGGAGGCCGGCCTATCAGATGGCTCGGCGACGGCGGGATGTTCTACTTCCGGGAGCCCAAGACAGCCGTGGTTGCTGGCCTCGACCTGGTCGAGCGCGGTCCTGCGCTCGATCTGCCACCAGCCCACGTGGGCATCCACACCGGCCCAGTCATCTCACAAGACGGAGACGTCTACGGAAGGACCGTCAACCTGGCGGCTCGGATCGCATCTTATGCACACGCCGGACAGGTGGTGGTGAGCCAAGAGACAGCGCAGCGCTCCGCCGACCCCCAGGTGTGGTTCGACTCGCTCGGAGCCGTCGAGCTCAAAGGCGTCGCCAACCCCTTGCCGCTCTACCAGGCACAACGCAGGTCCTAGGGCGTCGAACCACAGATGCCACCACAACGCGAAATCCTCTTGGCGCCGGGCGCGGGCGCAATGTTTTAGCCCACTTTCGTACCGGCATCACTGCCCACGATGATCGGCTGTGGGTTGCCGACGCGGCTGATCAGAGGTTGGCGGGAGCGGGGGAAGTCGTGGGAAATGAGCACCGAGTGCGCGCCGTTCGGTCGTGATCACGAGCGCAAACACTGCCCATCTCACCCGCTGGTCGGCGCCCAGTCGTCGGTCCTATAGGCGGCTTGCTGGGAGTCGAGGTCGCCACTCGCGCTCGAAATGGGTTGCTCACCGCTCAGGTGCGCCGACCGGGCCGGCCCGGACTGGTTCAAGATTCTGGACGAGTTCGCCAGAGACCCCCAGTGGACGGCATGTGCTTGCGCCCGAGCCGTGCCACCGTTTCGGTGACGTCCATGCCGTGCAGGCGGAGCAGGTTCTCGCCGAGGATCTTGCGCTTGGCTTGGTCGGTGAGCTGTGGGTAGCCGTAGCCCTCGCATAGGTCCTGGGGGATATGGAAGTTCCAGAATGCCTGCAGTGCCCACTGCGGCTGCCAGATCGGGGCCTCCGACCCGTAGACGATCTTGTCCTCGCCGCACCAGAACAGTAGCTTGCCGAGGAGCTCGGCGAACTGGCGGGGTGCGCGGACGATGAAGTTGATGGAGGCCGCCAACGAGGCGTACAGGTTCGGGAACCGGATCAATTGCCAGCATGTCTCGTCGATGAAGGGCAGGCCTACGTGGTAGATCACGAAGTTGATGTCTGGGAAGGCGTCGGCGGCGCCGTCCATGTCCCAGGTCTGGGTGTGCTCGATCATCTGCGGTCCGAGCGGGACGCCCTTGTGCACACCGACGAGGTTGACGCCGAGCTCACGAATCCGCTCGAAGATCGGGAACGCGACCTCGGGGTCGTCCATCCGCCATGGGACCTGGCCGCCGTCCTCATACCGCACGTTGTAGAACTTGAACGCCTTAGCGCCGTACTCCTCGACCTGTCGAGTGACGTCGTCGAGCGCCTGCTTGCCCTCGAGTGGGTTGACCGTCCCCCACATGACCGTCCGGTCGGGATCGAGCTTGGCGAGCTTGGCGCACTCGGTCCACGGGGAGAGACCGTCCTTGTAGAGGTCAGTGAGAGGCAGCGGCATCGCGACCAACATGTCAGTGTCGGAGTTCCCGTAGACCATCTCGTGGATCTCCTCGACGCTCCACTTGCGCAGGAACTCATCAGCGGACATCAGTGGCTGGTCTTCGGGGGTCAAGGCGTTGTGGAAGGCATAGATGTGGTTTGAGAACATCTGTCCGGCCCGACCGCGGGCGTTATCGGCCTCGAAGTTGAAGGGGTGTGCCACCCCGTCGAAGACGAAGGCGTCGGCGATCATGATGTTCCTCCCACTGGTGCCGGTCGATGTTGTGAGACGTACGCCGCGGGGTTGGGGACGGTGTACGGGTCGGGCAGGAATCGCAGCTTGCTTTGGGCCGAGTCGCTGAGCCGGTCCGGGCTCCAGGCCTCGGACCAGACGATCTCCACGGAAACCTCTGCTACCCCGGGGAGCGAGCGCAGCACCGACTCAACATCAGTGACCACGCGGGACGCGAACGGGCACCACCCCGACGTGAGCAGCAGTTCGACGCGCGCCACCCCTCCATCGAGTTCGGCGTGGTGCAGCAGTCCCATGTCGACCACCGAAATGCGCTTGTCCTTGCAGCACGGGTCGTATACCTCACGCAAGGCTTCGCTGATAGTCGGCTCGATGGGCTCGGTCACGATCCTCCTCCTGCCGATACTTAGTCAGTCTCGCATCGTCGGCTGTGCACCGGTAGAGCCCGGCAAGCCGTAGCCGATCCCGAACCGGGCTGGCAGCCCAAGTGCGAGTTCCGCTGGACTGCTGGTCGAAGATCAGCTCGATCGTTTCTTGGTGACAGAGGCCTGACGCCGTCAAACTTCGCCGGCGTTGGAGACGATTGACTGGATCCGGCCGACGGATCGCTCGTTGCCGTACCCGCAGCTTGCAGGATCTCGGCGCGACGCTAAGCATCTGTGGCCGCCGCCCCACCTCATCGAAGGGCGGGCTGAATCCCAGTCGTAGACGAATCCCGGCCAAGATCGGCACCACCGACCACTCCACAGGTACGGCCACTTGCCAACGATGTCGAAAGTTACCGGAGTCGTTGATCAAGTTGGGCTGCCCGAGCCGTCATTCCTGCCGTTCCACGGAAGTGCTGATAGGGCGATGATGCGTTACAGCTCCGCGATTCTCGGTGATTGACGGGAGGACAACGCGGAAGCTCAGAGCCGCATTGCGGCCATCAGCGCCACAAGTAACAGCGGGCTCACGGCTTCGAGCCCCCGCGACTACTAGGGACCGCCTCGAATATGAGACGGTGTGAGGAAATGCCGGCCGAGGATTTCACTGAACAAGTCCGCGCCGTGCTAACCGGGGAGAGTCCCTGGCTAGCCAAACAGCGACGGACCTTCAGACGAATCCCGTCCCCTCCCCGCTGCAAGTTGTGCGCAGCCCCGTTCGCCGGGCTGGGTGGCCTGGTCTTCAGGCACGCGGGGTTCCGGCAATCCTCCGGCAATCCAGCTCTCTGCACGAGATGCATATCCGACCTTCGCAAACGCCAATTGACGGGGGTGGAGATCCCGATCACCCTGCTGTTTTCGGATATCCGTGGCTCGACGGCCATGGGCGAACGCATGCGTCCCACCGACTTCCACACATTCCTCGACCACTTCTATCGAATGGCATCCGATTCGATCGTGGCCCATGACGGCATCGTTGACAAAGTCGTGGGCGATGAGGTTATCGGACTCTTCTTCGGCGGAGTCACCGGGCCGCGCCACGCGGCAGCAGCAGTAGCGGCCGCAATCGACTTGGCCGAGCGGGCACGAGCCAGTAGCACGTCGAGGATGGCCATCCCAGTAGGAACGGCCATCCACACCGGCGAGGCATTCGTTGGCGCGACCGGGCTTGGCACCACCGTCGATGACTTCACAGCACTCGGTGATGCTGTCAACATCACCGCCCGACTCGCATCGGCTGCGGCTGCAGGCGAAGTGATCGTTAGTGTTGTAACCGCCGAGGCGGCAGGCATGACGACCGGTCAACTCGAGCGACGCACCGTGGCGATCCGGGGGCGCATTGAGCCGATCGAGGTAGTTGTTATCTCCCGACCAGACAAAGACGTGTTACCGGATGAGCACCATGCCTGACCACATCCGGAACAATGTCGCGAACGAGGCATCCAGCGATGGCCAGCAAGCTGGTTACTGAGCGTGGTTTCCGCAGAGCGCCGGTTTTGGTCTTCGGCGACCAACCCGCACCACCATGTGCGCGAAGGGCCGCTCCGGTTCGACTGGTCTAGGTCGCATCCTGTTGACGGTCATTGGATGGTGGATCGCAGGCCGCCGAAAAAGTTCGGCGGGCGCAGTTCGTGGCGATCCGAAGTAAGCCCCGGCAACAAGGCCTCGGTCATATCGGGTCGAGAAGGGCCTCGTCGACGTAACACCACACCCAATCCATACCCCGCTCTTTGTAGGGCCGGATCAAGGGATGGCCAGTTTGGCGGAAATGCTCTCGGGCGTGCTTGTTTCTTGACTTGTCGCAACAGCCGACGTAACCACACAGCAGGCACATCCGAAGCGCCGGCCACGAGTCTCCGAGCGCTACGCATTTCCCACACACCTCGGATGCGGGACCGATGTCCGATCGAGCGAGGTTCACATGGGAACACGGCTTGGAGCGGAACTGCCCGGTCCATAGCCGCCGCAAGAATACGTTGATGATCTTCGTCGGCGTTCCTCCTTCAGAGAGTCTGGGTCAGGCAACGTTTCTTCCCGTCCACTGATCGTCGCATGGGTGCCCACTGGGGGGTTCGATTGCGGTGATCGACCGAGCATCCGGGCTAGGCCGTCTGGAGAGCGGCCAAGCTCGACCACGCCGCCGGCGAGTCCATGCGGTGCAGTGGGTACCCGGCGGCGTCCGCGTCGATCTCGACGAGCCTGGTAATACACCAAAGTCTTGAACCCAATCCGGCCCCAGTGCGTGGGAAATGTGACCGGCTGCCTTGCGCTTGGGCGGGCTTGAGCGGGTAGATTTCGACCCACACGCGCGCACCACGAGGCCCCCTACGGAGAACGCCCTTGTCGTCCAACACTGCCTTGTCTCGCCGCATTCACAGTGCCCGTAACTGGCCCGGCCTCCTTAATCTAACCGTGGTCGCCGTTCTCGGACTCGTCCTCGCTTTTTCGGCTTGCGGGTCCTCTTCATCGAACTCGAGCGACACTCCACGCAGCACGCACACGACCAGCTCGACGGGCTCCAAGACCAAGGCCGACTGCTCCTCGCACGCGATCCTGTCGGCCCTGCCGGGCGGTGCGACGATGCAGGAGTTCACCTGCGCAAAGGTCGGCGACACTGAGTGGGCGGCTGCGCGTGTTAGCCCGGGCGATACTGTCTTTTTCTTGCGGTGGGACGGCACCAAATGGAGCGCCGAGGACTCCCAGAGCATCTGCGGCACCGCATCGGCGGGCCTGCCCCAGTCGCTGCTGTCCTACTGCGAAGCGGCCCCCTCCTCGTCGCCGACGAGGCCGGTCACCGAGGCCTGCACGTCCGAGGCGATTCTTGCCGCGCTCCCGGCCGGCGCCACGATGCAGAAGTTCACCTGCGCCGACGTCAGTGGCAGGTTGTGGGCCGCTGCGCGTGTTAGCCCAGGCGGTACTGTCTTCTTCTTGCGGTGGAACGGCACCAAATGGAACGCCCAGGACTCTCAGAGCATCTGCGGCACCGCCTCGGCGGGCCTGCCCCAGTCGCTGCTGTCCTACTGCGAGGCGACCGCGTCATCGTCGCCGACGAGGCCGGTCACCGAGGCTTGCACGTCCGAGGCGATTCTCGCCGCGCTCCCGGCCGGCGCCACGATGCAGGAGTTCACCTGCGCCAACGTCAGTGGCGAGTTGTGGGCGGCTGCGCGTGTTAGCCCGGGCGATACTGTCTTCTTCTTGCGGTGGAACGGCACCAGATGGAACGCCGAGGACTCCCAGAGCATCTGCGGCACCGCATCGGCGGGCCTGCCCCAGTCGCTCCTGTCCTACTGCAAGTAGCCCCGGTGAGCGGATGGTCCTCCGACAACGCCCGATCCGCTCGGCTCCTCGGACTCCCTTAACGCCGACTTGTCAGCGGCTCAAAGTGCTATAGCCCTTTGCGACGCTGACAACTCGGCAAGGAGGCTGATGGCACCTGGCATGCAGAGCAAAGTCGGTTCAGCGGGCGGCGCCGGGCAAGAATGCCGATCTGACTGCTGCGACGTCGGTGGCGAGGGCCCGCCGGATGCCCTCCTCACTCAACCGCGGGAACCGTGCCAATCCCGCCAACAGAGCATCTCTTACGCGCAGCGCCGCGACTCGTTCGATGCCACACAGGCGTTGCAGCATCTCGGCCGTTTTCTGCACGCGCCGGGCGAGTGGACGTCGACGCTGGTCATACCGCACCAGTGCATCCATCACCGAGGGTGCCCTGGCGAGTTCCTCGGCTAGGACCACGCCGTCGACCAGAGCGCTATTTGCCCCTTGGCCCAGGTTCGGCGGCATGGCATGTGCAGCGTCGCCGAGCAAAACCAGGCGGCCAGAGAACCAGCGCCGACAGCTGACGCTGCGGACGGTATTGATCAGCAGGTCGTCGAAGGACGACACCCTTTCCAACAGGTCAGCTGCGGCGGGTAGTACCCGCCGCCATGCTTGGCAAAAGGCCCCAAGGTCGCGTCGAGACACCGCGTCAGCCGCCGCAGCCACATGGGCCGCGGCCCAGAAGTAGACCAGGTCGGTACCCAGCGGCGCGCTGCCGAAGGATCCCAGTGAGGTCCAATACTCCTCGAACCATGGACTGGCCCGACCTCTCACGATCGTGCGTACATAGCTGCTCCCCGATGACACTCGGCTCTCGAAGCCACCGGTGCTGCGTACGGCGGAATTGACTCCGTCCGCACCAACGATGACGTCCGCACGCAGACTTATCGAGCCGATGTCCGGGCCGTCCTCAGCAGTGGATCTGATGGTTACTGTTCCGCTCGGGTCGGCACTTGCCGCGGCGCATCCAAAACGTGTGTCGATGGAGGCCACGCCGGCAACGGCCTCGAGCAACAGCTGATGCAGGTCGGTTCGACGGACCGCGATCGCGTGATCAAGCCCGGCGCCCAGATCAGGCATCCCGGCGCTCAGCAGTCGTCGGCCGGAAGCGCTTCGAATGTCCATCCTGTCAATTCGCGCGGCCACAGCCTCCACACCGGGCAGCAGTCCGAGGCGGTCCAGAACCAACATGCCGTTCGGCTGCAAAGCCAAGGCAGCGCCAACCTCAGACGGTCGCTCCGCCCGCTCCACAAGCGTCACCCGCGCCGCAACCCGGCTAAGCACCAAGCTCGCCGTCAGGCCGCCGATGCCAGCTCCCACTACCACAGCGTGATCCACAATCCACACCGTAGATGCCGTCGCCGAGCACGGCGCCAGGGTCGTCGCGTCGACGGCAACGGGGGTGGTGTTGAGCATGATGGTGATCACGAATCGCGGAAGACTGCGATGTCCGGTCCTGGCAAGATCTGAAGATGACCGAGATTCCCGCGCGATTATCGATCGTCACGCTGGGCGTACGAGATATGGACGCCCTCCGCTCGTTCTACCGGAGGGTGGGCTGGTCTGAACTGCCCAATGGTGACAACTCCTGGACCGGGTTTCTTCTTGGGGGTGTCCTGCTGGCGCTCTTTCCGATGAGTGACCTGACTGCCGAGGCCGCGCCCGACAGCGCTGGCCCGACTGGGTGGTCCGGCGTCACGCTGGCCTGCACAGCTGACACCCGGGAAGCGGTCGACCGCGCATTCGATGCGGCCGTCGCCGCCGGTGCGACTCCGGTGGCCGCTGCGACCGATCGGGCATGGGGCGGGCGTTCGGCGTTCATAGCCGACCCGGAGGGCAACCGGTGGGAGATCACCTGGTCACCACGGGCCAGCTACGACGCGCGTGGTGCCCTCTTGTCTTGGGGCTGACGCGCCGACCAGTTGCTGCGAATCTCCTAGTGCAGCGCCTCGACGGACCGGATCACCGACATCGCCCCGGTCTGTTCTGGGTTTGGACTCCTTCTGGGCAGGACTGCTGGCTTGCGCTGTGGTGCTGGCCTGCGCCGGGGGTCAGGCCGCCTTAGGTGTCAATGTGACAACGAGGTCAGCGCTGAGGGCGGCGGCGAGGCGTTCGAGGACGCCGATGGTGGGCACGGCTCCACCGGCTTCGAGTCGGGAGACGGCGGATTGAGTCATGCTCGCCCTCTCGGCGAGCTCGGTTTGGGACATGCCGAGCTCAACCCGGCGGGCCCGCACGGCCTGGCCGAGTTGGTAGGCGCGCTTGGCCGCCTCGTATCCTGCCCGCACGGCTTCGCTGTCCCGGCCGCGGCGCGGTTCCCATCGGACATGCTCACTCATCACTGATCTCCCTCTTGTAGACATTGTCGGCGTAGCCATGGCCTGCTTCACAGCCCTTCTGAGCGATGAACGCTCGCTGGACTTCGGCCACCTCGGATCGTTGGGTCTTGTAGAACAGCGTCAGCAGGATCACCCGCCTGCCCGGCGCCAGCCAGTACGTGATCCGCACCTGCTGGCGCTGCAGGTGAAACCGAAGTTCGCGGACCTTGCCCCCCAGGTGGCGCGAATACGGCTCGCAAAGTGTCTCGGCGTTGTCAGCCAGCAGGTCGGCGTAGAACTCAGCCCGGCCGTAGTCATGATCGGATAATGAGTCCAGCCACTGGCGTACTCCGGTTCGATCTCGACGACGTACCGTGACATTCATCTCATGCTATATACATCGAACGCTATATGCACGCCTGTGTCGAGGTGTGTTCGGTTTCTGAGGCCTGCGGGGCGATGAGGCAGATTAGGATCGACAGCGCACCACGTACGGCCCTGGCTCTGAGATAGAGACGCCGTGAACACTCAAGGCGGGGACCTCCACACGCCACATCGGCCTTAAGCATCAAAGAGGGCTGTTGGCGGTCAGATCACGTCATCCCCGTGCGTTGGTCGGCCATCGTGCGGAGACGATGACAGTGATCTCCGCTACTCCCTAGATCGGGGCAGATCGGTCCGAGAGCGTGAGCTGTTTGTGGTGGTGATCGAAGTGTTGAGTGCCGTAATGGTAGACGTCGAGGACGCTCATGGTGTCTTGAAAGTAGGGGTCCCACTCGGTTGGGAAGTGCATGGTGAGCGCCAGGCCCTTCTCAGTTTCACCGTCGAGCTTGTGCTGCAGTGAATGGATTGTCTGGTCCATCAGTTTGATCATGGTCGATGTCGGTAGCGCTTGTCCGCCGCCGCAGGAGCCGAGGTAGTTGATCACGTGGAACGGCCGATAACCAGCGTTCAAGATCGCGGCGAAGTGACGGCTCCAACTGTCTGGCCGTTTACCGAAGGCGTGGACCAGCGGCATCAGGGTGCGCACGATCTGATAGCCGAATAGCATGTGGAAGAGGAGCTGTCGGTTGGTCCAGCGGGTTCCGTCTGATCGTCGTCGCAGCTCGGCTGGCGTGGCCTGGTCGACTAGATCTTTGAATTCGATCCGGGACCGCTCCATTTCGTCATGAATAGCTGCTCGGTCCAAGATCAGCACCTCTCAACCGTTGCTACCTTAACCAGACAGTGGTCTCCGTGGTGGAGTCAGAATGCCTCGGAGCCGGACCTTGCCGGTTGCAGCTCGCCGATTAGCTGCTCAACCCGCTGCCTAATCTTGTCGCGGATCGGTCGGACATGGTCGATGTCTTGACCGGCGGGGTCGTCGAGGACCCAGTCTTCGTAGCGTTTTCCGGGATAGAACGGACAAGCGTCACCGCACCCCAAGGTGATCACCACATCGGAGGCCTTCACTGCATCTGTGGTCAAGACCTTCGGCCGTTCAGCGGTGATATCGATGCCTTCCTCAGCCATCGCTTGGACCGCGACCGGATTGATCCTGTCGGCGGGTTCGGACCCAGCAGACCGGACCTCGATGCGATCACCGGCAAGGTGGTTGAGGTATCCGGCAGCCATCTGAGATCGGCCGGCGTTGTGGACGCACACGAACAGAACGGACGGCTTGTCGGCCATAGAGCGTCTCCTTGATCAGATGTTGAGGTCACGTAGCAGTGCGGTGATGCGGGCTTGCAGGTCGTCGCGGATGTCGCGGACCCGGTCGATGGGCTGGTCATTGGGGTCGGCGACATCCCAGTCCAAGTAGCGTTTGCCAGGGTAAACGGGGCATGCGTCCCCGCAACCCATGGTCACAATGACGTCCGCGGCGCGCACAACGTCGTTGGTCAAGGGTTTCGGGTACGCCTCGGTTAGGGTGATGCCGCGTTCGGCGAGAACATGGACCGCCATTGGATTGATCTTGTCGGCGGGCTTGGAGCCGGCAGAGCGGACATGCACCTTGCCCGCGGACAGATGCTGTGCAAGGGCGGCCGCCATCTGGGAGCGGCCAGCGTTTTGAACACAGACAAACAACAGTTCGGTAACCGGCTTGATCAGTCGCCCATCTGCCTGAGCGGCGGCGGTGAGCTGCTCCCGGGCGAAGCGGGACACCAATATCGGAAGGAAATCCTTGATGGTCGCCATCGGCTCCAAGGCGGCACGGGCGCTGGCAACAGCTTCGACAATGGAGTCTCGGGAGAAGATGCCCTCATAGGTGTAGGCAAGATCATCGACCAGGCGGTCGTAGTCGGTGACCCGTCTTCGCGCCGGCTGACCAGCGAGCTCAGCGGTGGGCAGCCCGGTCTGTGGCCGTGTCGAGTTCATTTCGATTCTCCTGGGTGATAGCAGTAAGAGTCGGCCGGTGGTAGATGGCCCGGGCCAGGCCATAGCCGATGGTGCCACCGACGATTTGGGCGAGGAGGAACATCGGCACCGACGAGGGCGCGATGCCGGCGAAGGTGTCGGAGAACATTCGGCCGATGGTGACTGCGGGATTGGCGAAGCTGGTAGAGCTTGTGAACCAGTAGCCGGCGGTGATATAGGCGCCGACTGTCCAACCAATCAGCTGGGGCCGCCCTGTGCGGCTTAGTGCAGTGATCAAAAGCACCAGGCCGGCGGTGGCAACTACCTCACCCAGCCAACGGCCGGGACCTCCGCGGTCTGTGGCAGAAAGGCTGACTGCGGGCTCGCTGAACATCAGGTTTGCCACCACAACCCCGACCAGCCCACCGAGAATCTGCGCGGCGACTAGTGTCACCGATCCGCGGTTGGTAAGCGCTCCGGTCAGACGTTCCAGGGCCGTGACGATCGGGTTGAAGGCTGCCGAGACAGGTTGCAGCGCGATGATCAGCGCAGCCAGGGCGGCGCCAGTCGCCAGCGCATTCTCCAAGAGCTGCAGCCCGACATCATCAGGCGACAGCCGCTGCGCGGCGATCCCCGAACCGACCACAGCCATCACCAGAAAGGCAGTGCCGACCAGCTCGGCGACGGCGCGATGGCGTAGAGCCGGCCCGCCATCAGATCCTTTAGCCATCGATAGCGACCGCCCCCGCCGGGCTGGTCGCTGCAGCGGCGGATGCGGTGATCGGCTTTGTGGCTTGAACGATCGCACTATGCATGCCGTCCGCGGCGTGATGCGTGAAGCGAACGCTAATGTCGACAAAGCCGGCTGCAGCCAAGCCTTCCAGGTATTCGGCCCTTGATAGGGCACCAGCAATGCAGCCGACGTAGGAACCCCTCGCAGCTCGCGCACTCGGGGTGAGATCGTCCTCGGCAACAACATCGCTAACTCCGATCCGGCCGCCCGGAGCCAGAACCCGGAACATTTCGGCCAACACCTTGGGTTTGTCGACGCTGAGGTTGATGACGCAGTTGCTGATCACCACATCCACCGACCCGTCGGGGAGCGGAATATCCTCAATGGTTCCCTTGAGAAAATCGACGTTTGTCGCCCTCGCCTTGGCCGCGTTGGCGCGGGCCAGCTCGAGCATCTCGTCGGTCATGTCGACCCCGTACGCGAACCCTGACGGCCCGACGCGCCTCGCCGATAGCAGCACATCGATGCCGCCGCCCGAGCCAAGATCAAGAACAGTTTCGCCCTCGCGTAACTCTGCCACCGCGATCGGGTTGCCGCAGCCTAGGCTGGCCGCCACCGCTGCCACAGGCAGGCTGTCCAGGTCACCGCTGGTGTAGAGGATGGAGCCGAAAGTGTCGTCGACCTCGAGCGCGCCTGAACCGCAGCAGCCGCTTGAGTCTCCGCAGCACGACGCATCGCCGCAACAGGAGGCGTGTCCTTGTCCGGAGGTCACGGCTGTTGCGGCAGCTGCGTAACGTTCCCGCACCTGCTTACGCACCGCATCTGAAGTCATCTCGGTCATGATCATTAGCCCTTCAGATTGAGAGTTGTCGATGCGACCGAGTGTAACTGGATCGCATCGACATTTGTCAATGTGTGACATGATGGTCTCGTGCCGACCGCACAGATCCCCGCGCGAACCGAGCTGCCATTGCTCACCGAATGCTGCTCACCGGTGATCCGTGAGGTGATTCAACCCGCAGAGGCCGAAACCTTGGCCTCTGGTTTCAAGGCGCTCGCCGACCCCACCCGCCTCCGCATCATTTCCCTCGTCGCTGCCCACGAGGACGCTGAGGCCTGCGTGTGCGAGCTAACCGACCCAGTTGGTCTCTCTCAGCCGACCGTCTCACACCACCTGAAGATCCTCGTCGACGTTGGCATCTTGACCCGCGAGCAGCGAGGCAAATGGGCCTACTACCGGCTGGTGCCAGAGACCCTGAACAGGCTAGCGACGCTTATCGCGCCCCCGCTCTGATCCTGCCGATTTGCGGCCTAACGCTGTGAGCTCCGGCCCTGAACGGCTCTGCCGAGACGCGCCAGACCTCAGAACTGACGGCGCTTACGCAATGCCCTGGGCCGTCCATCGGGGTCGTGCACGAGCCGGTACAGGGGAGCTGCCCAAAGCCGTGTCAGCGTCGACAGCTCCGGATCGCGTAAGGGGCGTAGGCGGCCGGGTGGGCGCGCCCCCTGCCGGCCGTTGTCCACCCAGGCCTGGAGGCGGGCCGCGGAGGTGGCGAAGGCGTCGAACATCCCCTGCGGCGGAACACAATCGGCCATGGTTTCCAGCAGGATGGCGTCGTCCAGGTCGGCTGGCGTTGTGCCGGTATGAATGCGAGAGATGTCGCCGGGGAATTCCGCGGGTCCCACCATTCGGTCCAGGTGCTCAGCCGCCAAGGTGAGCCGCAGCCGTCGAGCATAGGCACCGTGGTCGCCTCCATTGGTGTCCAGCACGGCCACTGACAACTCTGAGTCGTGGGTCCAGGAGCGGCGGCTGAAGTTGTCTGATCCCACGGCGGCCCACCAGTCGTCCATCACGCAAATCTTGGCGTGCACGTACACCGGGGTGCCGGCATGGTTCTCGATTCCGTACGCCGCCACCCGGTCACCGGCTGCCTCGGTCAGCATGCTCAGCGCCTCGATGCGACCGTATTGCTGAGGAACTCGAGAGAGCGCGTGGTTCTGGTCGGGCAGGTGGGGTAGCACCGCAATCACCCGCAGTTCCGGGTTTCGGCGCAGGGACTCGGCGAACGCCTGAGCCACGTCGGGCGACCACAAATACTGGTCCTCGATGTAAACCAGCTGCCGGGCCCGGGCCAGCGCCTTGCCGTAACCCAGGGCCACGCTCCGTTCCCCGCCCCGGGCAAACGGGTAGTCCCGGCCGTGCCGCAGGTCGGGGTATGTCCGGAGCAGCTGCACCAAATGGGTACCGCCGGGCACCGGCGGAGGCGGTGGCGCCTGCGCGGGTAGCGGGTTCGGGCTGGTGTCCTCGCCGGCCAGACGATCGCGCAGTCTGCGGACAGGGTTGCGGCTGAGCGGGGTAGGGTCCTGCCAGCGTTCGCGAAACACCGTCTCCACGTCATATACCGCGGGACCAGCGATCGCGGCCTGCACATCGTGCCACGGCGGTGTCTCCCCGTACGCCTCGGCCATGGCTTGCGGCTGCGGATCACCAAGGTGCCGGGCGTCATCGCGGCGAGTGTGGCAGAGGTCGATTCCACCCACGTACGCGATGTCTCGCTCCGGATGGCCGTGAAAGCGGATTACCACCAGCTTCTGATGGTGGGAGCCGCCGGTACGCACCCGCATGTCGAGCAGGGTTTCGGCGTCGTTGGCCTGGAGCGCTTCGATCATGTGGCGGTTCTCTGTCGCGGAGAAGGTCAGGTGATCCCAGTGGGAGCGCCAGACCAGGCCCCGCACGTCCACTCCCCGGATGTCAGCCTCTGACAACAGGTCCGCGACCTCGGAGTCCGCGTCGTCGGTCAGGCGCTCGTCGGGGTCGCCGCGCCAATCGGTGAAGTAGATTGCGTCGTTGGCTCGGGTCTCCCGGATGCGCTGCGCCAGCTCCGAGAAGTAGGTGGCGCCATGTACCAGCGGCCGGACGAAGTTGCCACTGGACCAAGCCTTCTCCCCGAAGTGGCGGGCGTCGAGCACGGTCTGCGCATTGCCGCGCTCCGACTTGGTCAGCAGCCATTCCGCGGGATCCATCGTCGCTTACTATCCCCCCACGCTCGGCACATGATCAACTTACGCCCTGCATCCACAGCGAGGGCGGACTGACCTGGCTAGAGAGGCGCCGACCGCGGGCCGCAGCGTGCACGGCGGGCTCGTCGGCGGTAAGCGCATAGTGATCATGCCTGCCCGACGAAGGGGCTAGCTGGCTCCATGTCGCGGCCCGCACGATGGTCTCGGGAGTGGGATCCGGCATTGCAGGCCCAATCAGGGTCCTCCGCGCCAGTGTTCGATGCGGTTGTGGTCGGGTGTGAAGCCGTGCCGAACCCCCCAGAGCACGGCTTGGGTGCGGCTGGTGACGTTGATTTTGCGGTAGATGGTGCGGATGTAGGACTTCACGGTGTTGGGGCTGAGGTAGGTGAGCTTGGCTACTTCGGCGTTGCTTTTGCCTTGGGTGATCAGCGCCAAGATCTCTGCTTCCCGGTCGGTGAGGCCTTCGCTGCGTCCGGGCCAGTTCAACCCGCCGACGCTGCGGGCCCGGACCGGTGGCTCGCTGATCACCACCTGGCCGGCGTGGATGGCTTCTAGGGCGGCGACCAGCTCCCGCGCCGGCAGCGCCTTGGACAGGTAGCCGTGGACGCCTTGTTGCCGGGCGCTCTCGATTAGGTCGGGGTGGAAGTTCCAGGTGTAGACCGCCACCCGCCGGGCCCGCGGATTCTCGATCAGCACACTGATTTCCTCATGATCGGATTCTGGTTGGGCGAAGTTGTCATATAACACGATGTCAACCAGGTCGGCGACCGGCTGGTTGGCGTCCAGCTCCGCGATCACCACCCGGTCGCGATAGGACTCCAAAATGTGTGCCAGGCCCATCACCACAATGTCGTAGTCGTTGACCAGCGCAGTAGTGATCGGCCGGCTGCTCGGGGTGGGTTCCACACCACGACTTTAAACCTCCCTAGGGGTGTAATGCATCCGCCCTTTGGGTGGTTCAGTTGGAGACAGAAGCAGAACCGATGCCAAGCCACGGCATCCGCTTCACACCACAAACATCCAGCATTGGAGGAGGAAGCAGTGGAGATCATCGGTGTCATCCTGGCCGGTATCATCATCGGCTTACTGGGCAAGTTCATCGCTCCCGGCAACCGGGACAACATCCCGATCTGGCTGACCATCATCTGCGGCATCGGCGGGGTCTTGATCGGCTGGTTCATCTACACCGCATTCGGCGGCGACGGCAGCCCCGGCATCGACTGGGTGCGCTGGCTCATCGCCATCGCGGTAGCCGCAGTCCTGGTCATGATCGCCTCCACAGTCACCGCCAGGTCCCGCACGCGCGTTCTGTGAGTCTCCCGGCTCCTCAAAGCGCGAGATACGGGACCGATCCCACAACGCACGGTGAGGTCTCCGTAATCGCAACCACAAATCGGGGGCTCACCCTGAGGAAAGCGTTCGCCAGAACGGGGGAGCGCGCTCAACGTGATCTTGCTACCAAGATCACTTCCGCCCGTGAATCGAAAGGAGGAGAAGTGAACCGTGGAATCATTGGGACCATTATCGGCGTCCTGGTCGTTATCATTTTGGTCATTGTGATCCTTCAACTGACCTAGTTCAGCGGGGCCGCAAGGCGGCCAGCTTGCGGAAGCTCCACTCGTTCGAGTCTGGTCTAGTCGACACGTGGTCCAAGGCGAAGGGTTCACCGCATCTGAGTTGGATAGCTGGGCGGGTTATGCCGCGAGTTAGCGCGTCACCCGCCCAGCTGTCCGGCCTGGCTTTGCTGAGGCAACTACACGAAGAAGAACGTCAGGCCCAGTACCGCATAGATGGCGAGCAGTTGCAGACCTTCGTACCAGGTGGACTCGCCGCGTTGGGTGATTTCGTCCGCGATGAGGATCGCGAGGACGATTGCGCCGAGCTCGAACCCATTGAAGACCAGCGCCATCGGGAACGGACCGATGAAGAACGAAGTGAGCACCAGCACCGGTGCCACGAACAGCGCGATCTGAGCTGCCGACCCGACTGCGATATTCACGGCCAGGCCAACCTTGTCTTTGACGGCGAAGTAGACCGCCACCCAGTGCTCGGCGGCGTTGCCGACGACAGCGACGACGATGACGCCGACAAAGAACGGCGACAGCCCAAGGCTCTCAGACGCCTCGGTGATGGAGCTCACCAAGATCTCCGACATCACCCCGACTGCCACGCCGGCGCCCGCCAGCATGATGACGCTGCGACGCACCGTCCACGGCTCCCCGCCGTGATCTTCCTCTTCGTGGCTGGGATTGAACAGGTCCTTGTGGGTTTTGAGGGAAAACACCAAGCCGGCAGCGTAGGAGACGAGCAAGACCACCGCGACGCCAATGGACAGCGCCGTCACATTGGCAGGAAAGTCCACTGCGCGCTCGGTGGGATTAGGCAAGCCTGGGCCCGAGATCAGCTCAAAGATGGCCGGCATGATCAGGGCAACGGCGGCCAGCAGAAGCATCAGCGACTGCGCCGATGCGGCACGGGCTTCAAAGTATTGCCGGTCCCGTCGTAGCCCGCCGGCCAGCATGGACACGCCCAGCACCAGCAGAATGTTGCCCAAGATCGACCCGGCAACCGATGCCTTTACCACCTCATGCAACCCAGCAGCGAGCGCGAATAACGCGATGATCAACTCAGGTGCATTCCCGAACGTGACGTTCAAGAATCCGCCGATACCGGGACCCGAGCGAGCCGCAAGCTCCTCGGTGGCGCGACCCATGAGTGCGGCAGTAGGGATGACCCCCAGCGCCGACGCGGCGAAGATCAACACCGCGTCTGCATGGACGAGCTCCAGCACGATCGCGACCGGAATTAGCGGAACGAGCAGATACGGCCAGCCTTCCCCAGTCAAAAGGAAGGAGCGCTTGGTTGTGGGGGCCTCAGGCGTCTGGGTGGTCAACCTGGGCCTCCGCGAGATTCAATCTCGACCACAGTCATTGCGAGGACATCCGTTCCTGACGGAAGCAGTCAGTCGAGCAAGCTTCGTAAGACATACTGCACGATGCCGCGGTGGCGGAAGTAATGTGCTTCTCCGGGCGTGTCGATCCGTAGTTTGCCTGGGACTCGATGCCCCGGCGCTCACCGTAACGGCAGGTGTGTCCGTGCCCGGAACCCGCAGATCGTCAGTGTGACCTGGCGCTGAACCAGCGCTGATCGACGAAGCGGATATTGATCAAGGACCGGGTAGGGGGAGAGAAGACGGCCAGATACAGGATGATCATGGTGGCCGCCGCGGGTGGATGCGTTGCATCTTGCGCAGCAGACCTACGGCCACCGCGTTCGAGCTATTGGACTGATCCCAGACTCATGCGGTCTGAGCCGTTTGCTTCGGCCAGGTCCCGGCGTAGAAGACGATGGCCGCGAGCAAGGCTACCTCGATGACGCTACCCAGGACGTAGTACGTCCATTCGCCGATGGTTGCCGCGATGATGCTGACCCCGTAGACGATTGCCCGGGCAATGTTGAGGATTCGGTTGAGCCGCGGCCGCAGGACCAGGACGCAAAACACCATCAGGCTGGGGATCACGACATAGGCAGTCGTCGCCAGGAGGAAGGTCTGGTTGACGGCGAATCCGCCAAGCTCTCCAGCCTCGATGTCGGCTCGGACGTCGGGACGATAGAGGCTGAATAGGTCGACGTAGGCGAAGACAAACAGCATCGATGTCCAAAGTGCGGCGATCTTGACTCGAACGTTCACGCGGGCCGGTTCGAGTCTGGTTCCTGTGGCGCCCATGGTGTCCTCTCGATCGGCCTGACCAGTTGATGACCTGCTCGCCATATGTCTCCTTACAGGTGTAAGCCTGAGTGCGATAACCTTACGTGCGTAAGCTTGCAAGAGTCGACGAGGTGCCATGACCAAGCGCAAACCCCTGACCCGCAACCGCATCGTCCTGGCCGCTGTCCGCGTCGCCGACCGCAGCGGGCTGAACGGGGTGAGCATGCGGACCGTCGGCCGGGAGCTTGGTGTTGAGGCTATGTCGCTCTATCACCACATCGCGGGCAAGGACGACCTAATCGATGAACTGGCGGATTGGATCCTTACCCGCATTGAGATGCCCACCCGCGAGCAGCCGTGGCGCGCGGCCATGATCGACAAGGCCACCTCGGCTCGGAGCGTCCTAACCCGACACTCATGGGCGCTCGGCCTCATCGAGTCCCGTCGTAACCCCGGGCCAGCACTGCTGCGTCACCACAACGCGCTACTCGGCTGCCTCCGTAACAACGGCTTCCCGGTCGTACTGGCGACCCATGCCTTCTCTGCGGTCGACGCCTACGTCTTCGGATTCGTGTTTAGCGAGCTCAACCTGCCCATGGAGCCCGGCGAAAGCGCCGAGGAGTTTGTGCAAGAAATCGGGCTACTAACCGAGGCTTACCCGTACCTGGCAGAGATGCTCGCCGAGCAGGTCGTTGGCAAGAACTTCTACGCCGACGAATTCGACTACGGGCTAGAGCTGATCCTCGACGGACTCGAGGAGCGGTTGGATCAGTCGCACAGTTGAGGTCGTGAATCCACTGTTTGTTCAAGCTGACTCGCCGTGCGGTCAGGGCGATCGCAGGATATGGCAGGTGCCTAGACGGCTCAGTGCGCGGCCTGCCAGACTGCCGGACGTACGGCGAGCTGGGTGTCTGTTGCTGAGCGGAATAGGAACGAAGGGTGTATTGCCATGGCTAGAAGTCCTCGAGACATCGAACGCATCTACTCAACGCAAGAAGTAGTGGCCAAGCTTCGTCGCCTCGCAGACTCAATAGAAAAGGATGAGCCATTCAGGATCCAGATCGCCGGTGTACGGATCCGAGTTCCTGAGCGCGCCCAGTTTTCGATCGAGCATGAGCTCGGTGACGACGAGGAGGAGATCGAGTTCCAGCTCAAGTGGCCGGTCAAGCCTGATTCAAAGCCCGAGCCCGACGAGGGACCAGTCGTTTGAGGCCAGCGCTCGACTGCGGGCTGGCAGCTCAAATGAAGTTGCCATGGACCGCAGCAAGTGGTCGACGTCGACACGAAAACCGGCTTCAGAGCATGTGAGACTTGACCACTTTGTGCGTACGGAGTTGTGCGTACCGAGCTGCGACCGCCATTTTGAGCGCAGGCAACCTGGGACTTTCGTGACCGGGTGAGAAAGCAACGTGCTCTGTCCACGCCGTCCGGTCCAAGATGGTCGGGTGCAGCAGGAGCGACCGAAATTTGCTGTCTGGGAGGTCGGGACAGCAGCAGCCGTGCTCGTTGTGCTGTTGTTGATCATGATCAATCAGTATGGCCCACACCGGGACGAGCTCTACTTCGTCTCCGCGGGTCAGCGGTTGGCGTGGGGTTATCCGGATCAGCCGTTGTTGACGCCCCTGCTGGCTCGGCTTGCGACGGAGCTGGCGCCCCATAACCTGCTCCTGCTGCGGTTGCCAAGCCTGATAGCCATGGCCGCGCTGGTCTTTTGTGCCGCTGCGTTCGCGCGGCTACTTAGCGGCGGTCGGGCGGCTCAAGTGCTGACCGCCAGCACCGTGGCAGCGTCTGTGATCACGGTGACGCTGGGCCATCGGCTCAGCACTGCCACCTTCGACACCCTCGCCTGGGCAGCCGTGCTTCTGGTGGTCGGGTACGCGCTACACGACGACCGGCCGCGGCTTTGGCTCCTGGCCGGCCTGCTGGCCGGCCTCGGTCTCAACAACAAAACCGCCGTAGCCGTCCTGCTCTTCGCGATCTTTGTCGGCGTATTGCTCATTCCAGCCACCCGCAGTCAACTCCGCACCGCGTACCCCTGGCTCGGCGGCCTTATCGCGATGCTGCTCTGGGTTCCGAATCTGATTTGGCAGGCCAGGAACGACTGGCCAGTGCTGGCGCTTGGCGCCGACATATCCGAGGAGTTCGGCGGCATCGCCGGCCGCTTGGGGCTGCTGGGGCAGGCCCTGGCGATGTTCTCGCCGCTGATTGCGATTGTCTGGATCTACGGGCTGGTTCAGCTTTTCCGCAACCCAGCCTGGGCCAGGCTACGGCCGATTGGCGTGGCATTCCTGGTGTCCACCGCCGTCTTTTTGGTCGCGGCCGGGAAGGGCTACTACCTAGCGGGAGCGATTGTCCCGCTGGTAGCCGCGGGCTGCACCGCCCTCGCCGCACGCTGGTCTGCTCGCCGACTCGTTGCGACCGGTGTGGTGCTTGCACTATCGGCCGCAATCGCCTGGCCGGCCTTTGTTCCAGTGCTGCCAGTCCGCACGTACGCGACCTCCTTCTACCCGGCCCTCGACACCGACCAGTTGGAGACGATTGGCTGGCCCGAGTTCGTCGAATCCGTGCGCGCCACGCTGGATTCACTGCCTGCCGACCAGCGGGCACGTGCCGTCGTCTTCACACGTAATTACGGTGAAGCAGGTGCACTCGAGTGGTACGGCTTTCAGCGACCGGTGTTCAGTGGTCACAATGCATTTGCAGCCTGGGGACCACCATCCGAGGACGCCGTCCCAGTGATCGTTATCGGCCATAACGACCCGGCCGGGAACTTCGCCGATTGCCGCGCCGCGGGAGTGATCGACAACGCTGCCGACGCCGACAATGAGGAGCGCGGTCGACAAATCTGGGTTTGCGCCGGCCCGCAAGGCGGCTGGGCTCAGCAGTGGCCGCGGCTCACCCATCTCGACGCCTGAGCTGCGCACTAAACCAGTTGGCGGCTCGAGAACGGCAGCGCGTGTACGTCAGGCGCGATACCGATAACCTTCGGGCATGGCGACCGTAAGCCTGCCCGGGGGGCCTACTCTCACCTACCGCGAGTGGGGTCGGCCAGATGGTGCCGTCGTGCTACTGCTGCATGGTCTGACGACCTCAAGCCTGAGCTGGCGAAACGTCGCTCCGCCGCTCGCCGAGCAGTTCAGGGTGATTGCGCTCGACGCCCGTGGTCATGGCGGCAGTCAGTGGACTCACGATTACTCCTTCGAACTCATGCGGGATGACGTCGTGCGGTTCATGGAACGACTCGGCATCCTCGCCGCCATCGTCGTCGGTCACTCCATGGGTGCAGTTACGGCGTACGCACTGGCGGCGACCAGGCCGGATCTCATCCGGCTTCTAGTGCTGGAGGAAATGCCGCCACCCGATCCGGCCAACCCGCCGAAGATCTACCCCCGGCGACCTGTGCCAGGCGCCGACTATGACTGGCGGGCGCTGATCGCGGTGTATCGCTGGCGCAACGCCCCGCCGCCGGTCTGGTGGGACTTCGCGTCGCAGATCCAGGCGAACACGCTCATGCTCAGCGCCGCTCGCAGTGACTTCCGGAAGGACCGCGTCCAAGAGCTCAGCCGGCGAATTCCACATGCCACATTGACTTCAATGAACTCCAACCATGCTGGTCATGAAGGGCGACCGAGTGAGTTCCTGAGGCACGTCCAGCCCTTCATCTCCTGGTTCGCCAAGTAGCTGGCGCGCGGCCAACCCCAGCTACCCGCCCCACCTATCCTTGGTGCCATGTCGGTCACCGCTGCAGCGCCCCGCCGCAAGAAGCGTGACGGGCTGGCCCGCGCCTTACGGCGGAACGGCATTCCCCGGGACCCTGACCCCAACGAGCCACTGCCGAAAAGACTACTGAAGAACAAGCTTGCCTGGCTCACCGTCGTAATGATCTTGGTCTATCTGACGGCGCTGCTGCTGCTTTACTACGAGGTAGTGCCTGATCGCGAGGTACCCGGCGGCACGCTGCCTGGGTTGGGGACCGAGGCGATTCCTATCGCGGTCAAGTACGCCGCAGTCACCGCCATTCCGCTTTCCTTGCTCTTCTTGTGGGCCGACCGGTACCGTCCACAGCGGTTCTGGGTCTGGCTGATGACTTTCGGCTGGGGCGCCTGCATCGCAACCTACATTTCTGCCCAGGTCAATACCTGGGCCGCCCAGCACCTCAGCATCATTGGCGACGGCGACCCTGCAACAGCTGCCCGGGCCGCCATTTACGTCGCGCCATTCGTTGAGGAGGCTTCGAAGGCCACCATCTTGTTCTGGCTGGCGATTTTGATGCGCTACCAATGGGTGAGCCGGCTCAGCGGAATCGTGTTGGCCGGCCTGTCCGGCGCGGCCTTCGCCTTCACCGAAAACATCCTGTACTACGGCCGCGTTTACCGGTACGCCGCGCGCACCTTCGGCCAGGTCCCGCCGCTCGAGGCATTGCAGAACCTGTTCGTACTGCGCGGCTTGGTTACCTTCTTCGGGCACCCGCTGTTCACCGCGATGATCGGCATCGGGCTGGCGATCGCGCTGCGTTCCAAGAGCAAAGTTGTGCGCGTTCTCGCACCGCTTGCCGGTTATGGCGTTGCAGTGTTCCTGCACATGGCCTTCAACACCAGCGCAACCCTGATGCAGGGCAGCAGCCTGCTCTTCATTTACCTTGTCGTGGCGCTGCCGCTGGTTCTCGGAATGATCATCTTCGTGGTCCGGCAGCTCTTCCGGGAAGGACGGCTGATCCGGGAACGGCTCACCGATTACGTCCGGCTTGGTTGGCTTCCCGAAACCGACGTGACGGCGATGTCTCGGCTGCGGACCCGCTTGCGAGCGCTGTGGCATGCACTGTTCGATGGCCCCAATACCTTCTTGGCCACCATTCAGATGCAGCGGGCGGTCACCGAGCTGGCCTATCTGCGAGATGCCTTGACTCGCGGCATCATCGATCAGACCGGGCGCATCCGAGAGAAAGAGCTCTTAGCCAAAATCCGCTCGATCCGTAACGATGCTGTGGTGCTGCCGGAGGGACGCGCAGCCTACCCATCCCTGCGGCGTCGCCGCACTCGTGCGCTCGACTCGTACGCACCACCCAGCTATCCCGGGCCCGCCGGCCTAGGCGGCAACTATCCGGCACCCGCCGCGTTCCCAGCGCCTCCCGCCCTGCCGCAGGGCGCGTCGGCCGCGGCCTCAGTGCCGTTGGGGCAGACTGCTACCCAATACTCGGAGGTCGACCCCAGCTGGAAACCGCCTGGAGAGTAGGGGGCCGCAGATGACCGGCAGGCAGCCAACGCCGCTGGAATCTGCGCTCATCGAGCTGCGGGCTGCAGTGGCACCGGTGAATTTGCCACTGCCACTACCTGAAGCCGATGAGCAGCTCAAGGTCGCTCAGGAGATCATCCGCCAGCTCGACGACTACATCATGCCCCGGCTGGCCACGATCGATGCGCCGCTGCTGGCTGTGGTCGGCGGCTCAACTGGCGCTGGCAAGTCAACCCTGGTGAACTCCCTGGTCGGTCGGCAAGTTAGCGCTCCGGGTGTGATCCGCCCCACCACTCGAGCGCCGGTGCTGGTTCACCACAGCAGCGACGCCCGCTGGTTTACCGACGACCGGATCCTGCCTGGCCTAGCCCGCTCCACCGGTGCGGCAAGGGATTCTCGGTCTCTGCAACTAGTGACCGATGATTCGATTCCGCCGGGTCTGGCTCTGCTGGATGCACCCGATATCGATTCCGTGGTCGTCGAGAACCGTCAGCTCGCGACCCAGCTGCTGGCAGCGGCCGACCTATGGCTCTTCGTCACGTCGGCGGCGCGGTACGCCGACGCGGTGCCGTGGGGGTTCCTGCGGGCAGCGGCGGAGCGGAGCGCATCGGTCGCAGTCGTGCTGGATCGGGTGCCGCCGCGTGCCATGACTGAGGTGCCGCCGCACCTTGGCCAGCTAATGAGTGAAAGGGGTCTGGGGGCCTCGCCGCTGTTCGCCGTACCAGAGACCACGGTCGACCCAGAGGGTCTATTGCCAGCCAGCGCCATCCAGCCGATCCGCAGCTGGCTAGCGACCCTGGCTGCAGATCAGGCCAGTCGTGCCAAGATCGTTCACCAGACACTCGACGGCGCAATTGGTTCGCTGGCGGATAAGGCGCCGGCGCTTGCTCGGGCGGTCGATGAGCAGCTGGAGGTCATCGAGCAGCTGCGGGCCGAGGCGGATCACTCTTACGCCGAAGCGGTTCGTACGGTGCAGGTTCAGACCGCTGACGGGACGCTGCTGCGCGGTGAGGTGCTGGCACGCTGGCACGAGTTCGTTGGTACCGGGGAGTTCTTCCGGGCGCTTGAGCAGAAGGTCAGTTGGCTCCGAGATCGCTTGATGGCCGCGCTGCGAGGCGAGCCGCCCGGTGCTGGAAACCTCAAGATCGCGGTCGAGTCGGGTCTTGAGTCCCTATTACGGGAAGAGGCGACAGCCGCGGCGGAACGCGCCGAAGCATCCTGGCAGGCTAACGCCGCCGGCCGGGCCTTGATCGAAAACTCCGACATCGACCTGTCGCGGTCCTCAGATGGCTTCGAGGGACGCGCCGCGCGCGCGATTCGCGACTGGCAGGGAGCCGTCCTCGACCTGGTCGCTGACGAGGGCATGACCAAGCGTTCCAAGGCGCGGTTCTACGCTCTCGGCGTCAATGGGATTGGCGTGGCGTTGATGATCGTGGTCTTTGCCCATACCGGCGGTCTGGTGGGAGCCGAAATCGGTGTTGCCGGTGGCACTGCGGTGCTGGCCCAACGAATTCTGGAGGCGGTCTTTGGTGATCAAGCCATCCGACGCTTAGCCCAGACTGCAAAAGATGATCTTGATGCTCGGGTTCAGGCACTGCTGGCGGATGAGCTGGTGCGTTATCACAAGGTCTTGGACGGACTTGCCATCGACCCCAACCAGTCCGAGCGGCTGCGCGTAGCGGCTGAAGCTGTGGAATCGGCTCGGGAAGGCGGTCTGCCTGCCAGCGAGACGGAGGAGGTGGCGTTGCCGGCCGGCGAGCAGCGACTAGCGATCGACCCGCCCACGGTGAGCCAGATCCCGGCCGCGGAGGCGGCTGAGGACAGCGAGATCGTTGACGGGGAGTTGGTCGACCAACCGCGAGAGGAACTGCGATAGTGGCCGGCCGGAGTCTTGGGCTGCTCAGCCGCAAGGACGCCAGCCTGCACCTTGTTGATCATCTTCGGGCGCTGGGCGAGGCAGTTGAGCTGTGCGAGGGCCGGGTGGACCCGGACGCTCTAACAGAAGCGAGACGTGTCGTTGATCAAGCTGACCGACGGCTCGCCATATCGGGAAGCGCCACAGTGGTCGCGCTGGCTGGGGCCACCGGATCGGGCAAATCTTCGATCTTCAACGCATTGTCTGGCACTGCGCTGGCGACCGTCGGCGTACGCCGACCAACCACGGCACATGCCATGGCCTGTAGCTGGGGCGAGGAATCGGCTGAGGACTTGCTGGACTGGTTGCAGATCCCACGCCGGCATGCGCTGCCGAACGATCCGGCTATGGATGCTGCGCTCGACGGCCTGGTGCTGCTTGATCTTCCTGATCATGACTCCACCGAACTGGACCATCGGATGGAAGTCGATCGACTGGTGCAGCTGGTCGACATGTTGATCTGGGTGGTCGATCCCCAAAAGTATGCTGACGCTGCAATTCATGATCGTTATTTGAGACCCCTGGCACAGCATGCCGACGTCATGATGATCATCTTGAATCAGGTTGACAAGCTGACCATTGACCAGCGTGAGCAGTGTCTTTCTGATCTCCGACGGCTGCTGAACTCTGAAGGTTTGCCGAAGGTGCCGGTGATGGCTGTCTCCGCACTGACCGGGGAGGGCATCGATGCGCTTCGCGAGACGCTGGCCAAGCAGGTGGCCGAGAAGCAAGCTGCCGCTCGTCGGCTTGCGGCAGACGTCTCGGTGGCCGCGGCAAGACTCAGCACTGCCTCTGGCAGCACGAAAGTCACACCGCTGGCGCGTTCCAGCATCGACCGGCTAACAACGCAGGTAGCAATCGCGGCAGGGGTGCCAGTCGTCACTGAGGCTGTCGGTAAAGCGTGGCGGCTGCGCGGCGGCTTAGCCACCGGCTGGCCGGTTTTGGCCTGGATAGCCAAGTTCAAGCCGGACCCGTTACGGCGGCTGCACCTGGATCGGCTGGGGGTTGGGCGCCGACACAAGGAGATCGATCCTTCGGGTGTCGGACGTACCTCGTTGCCGGCAACCTCCGGTGTCCAGAAGGCTCGCGTTGACACCGCCGTACGAGCCCTAGCCGACGATGCAGCTCAGGGCTTGACCCGCGGCTGGGCCGATGAGATCAAGAGGGCGGCCCGTTCATCGGAGGATGCGCTGCCGGATCGCGTTGACAGGGCCGTTGCCACCACCGATCTTGATCTTGCTCAGCATCGCCGGTGGTGGCAGCTGGTTCGGGTGTTGCAGTGGTTGCTGGTGGCCGCCGTCGTTGCAGGCCTCGGCTGGCTGGGGTTGGAGTTCCTGCTGGCGTACCTGCAGTTGCCTCCGCTTCCGGACGTGCTCTGGTGGGGCCTGCCGGCGCCAACCATCCTGGCGGTTGGTGGTGTGTTAGCTGGCCTACTGCTCGCTGGCCTGGCGAGGATCTTTGTCGAGGTTGGCGCACGGCGTCGTATTGCGAAGGCACGGCAATCGCTGCGCGCGGCAATCGCGCGGGTTACGGGTGAACTGGTCATCGAGCCGGTAAAGGCCGAACAGGATCGGTACGAGAGAGCTCGGCTGGCGCTGGAACGCGCGCGCGGCTAACTGCCTCTGTTTAGAAAGTGGTGGATAGCGACACGAGTCGGGCTGGCGGATTCACGCGGTCATGGCAACACTTGGTGGATTCGTTGGGTTGGACAGTAGCTGATCAAGGGCTTCAGCGGGGGTGCGCCAGCCGAGGCGTTTACGGGGTCGGTTGTTGAGCTCGGCAGCCACATAGTCCAGGTATCCCGGACCCCAAAACGAGAGATCGCTGCCCTTGGGGAAGTACTGGCGCAACAACCCGTTGGTGTTCTCGCTGCTGCCACGTTGCCACGGCGAGTGCGGATCGCAGAAGTAGATATCAAGATCAGTGGCGGCGGCGATCTGGGCGTGGTTGGCCATCTCGTTGCCTTGGTCCCAAGTCAGAGTTTGCCGCAGCATCTCCGGCAGCTGGCTCATTTTGGCGATCATGGCGTCTTGGACCGCGAGTGCGCTGTGACCGTCAGGCAGATGCAGCAGCATCAGATAGCCCGTCATTCGTTCCACGAGGGTGCCGATCGCAGACTGGTTCTGCTCGCCGGTGATCAGGTCGCCTTCCCAATGGCCGGGCACGGCACGGTCTTCCACCTCCGGGGGGCGTTCGCTGATCGAGACCATGTCTTTGATCCGCTCCCGTCGAACACCTTCTTTGCGGCGCGGTTTCCGCAACGCCCGGCCGGTGCGTAACTGCCTAGTCAGCTCGCGTTTCAACGCGCCACGGCCTTGCACGTACAGGGATTGGTAGATGGTCTCGTGGGACACCCGCATCTCCGGATCGTCGGGGAAATCGGTCACCAGCCGCTGGGCGATCTGCTCGGGGCTGTGCTTGTGCTTAAGCCGATCCTCCACCTGTTTGCGGAGCCGCGGATTAGCCGCCAGCTTCGCGGTCTTGGGCCGGCGCGCCTTCTTATCGGCACGCAGCTGCGCCAGATGCGGGGAATAGTTCCACGGCGGCTGAGCCTGAAACCCAGTTTTCGACCGGCGACGATACCGCTGGTGATGCATGTTCTTTCGCAACTCCCGCAACACCGTGGAGGGGTGCCGGCCTAGCTCTTTGGCGATCTGCCGAATCGACTTCTCCGCCGAAATCCCAGCCAGGATCTGCTCACGCTCGATGATGTTTATTGCCCGGCCACGAACTGGCTCAACCAAACACAACGGTGGCATACCGCCAGCCTCAGCGAACCAACGCGCCCCAGCCCTGGAACCGAACCCGACACGCCGAGCCGACTCCTCGACTGAACACCCCTGCCGAACCAGCCGCCAAAAAACCCGAAGCTGATCCCGTCTCACATGACCATTCATGGCACACCCCTCAGATCAGGTGTTGCCGTGACCCCCTGAACTCAGGGCTTCGGCACATGTCGTACGCGACCACTTCCTCGGCACGGAACTGCCTCGGGCCGTTATTCCGCACAAGCTTGGGCGTGCCTGCGGCACGTTGTGATCATTGAAGATGGTGGCCGGTCGGGTTTGTGACTCGCCGAGTGCGATCGTGATACCAAAGTGGCGGTCCTTGTCGATCTCCCAACGCGGGCCGTCTCAAGACGTCTGGCAAGTGTTGCCTCACGCGTTTGAACACCTGTTAGCCATCTGCAGACGGCAAACGTGTCGGGAGAAGGCGTCAGCACGATGCGTTACCACGATCGAATCGGCGGCCAGGTGGGGGCGGCCAGGCGGGGTTCAGGGGTTGGAGTGTCGGGAATCTTCGAACCAGGCCACATTTGACCGGCAAAATCGCAGATTCCGTACCCGTTTGTGGCCTTGTGCGGAGAGATGAACGGTCTGGAGCACAGCGCAGCACCGAAGCCTCAGAAGCCACCCCGATCGGCATCTCGACGCTTGGAGTCCGCTCAGACGCATGAGTGTGGCAGTTGGACGCGTTCGACGGGCCACTGCTGGACGGCTCGCCGGCGCTCGTGTTCCATCTCGAAGATGATCATTCGCGGTGCTTAGTAGCGTCCCGGGCCGCGAACCGACCGGAGAGACCAGCCAGGACGTCATCCTCAAACGTCCCAGCAGCAGCTCAGAGAACGCGCTAAATTTCCGCCATGAGTGCTCGGGGGCGTCTCCTGTCTGGTCTGGCAACCATCGTCATCTCTTTGGCCGGATTCGTGGTGGTTGGGCCGCTGCCGGCTGCAGCTAATTCGGGCAGTGTGCAATACGTTGCCCTGGGTGACTCCTTTGCGGCAGGGCAAGGCGCTGGCAGTTACCTCAACAGCTGCTTGCAAAGCACGAAGGGCTATCCAGAGTTGCTTGACTCGGAAAAGCGCATCCATTTGCGGGCTAATGAAGCATGCAGTGGCGCGACAACCTCCGAGGTGGTCGAGACGCAGCTGTCGGCGCTGAACCGAGGTACCAGGTTGGTGACCTTGACTGTTGGTGGCAACGATTTGGATGTCTCTGGCTTGGCAACCTTGTGCCTTACGACGCCGGCCAATTGTGAAGCTGAGATCCTCGAAAGACTCGACCTCTTGGACGAGCTCGGTCGCGATCTCACAGACCTCTACGCCGAAGTGGCAGATGAGGCGCCCAAGGCGCGCATTGTGGTGACTGGCTATCCGCGCCTGCTTGAGGCCACGGCTCCCTTCCCTCCGGACCTCATCGCTGCACTCAACTTTGCAACGAGTGAACTCAATCGCACCATTCGGGAAGCTGTTGAGGCCGCGCGGGCCACCCGTGTCGACATCGTCTATGTTGATGTGACCATAGCTTTCACGGGGCATGGCATCGGCGGCGGCTTGGTACCTTTCATCAATCCTCCAGGCAGTCCCGACGCTTTTCACCCGAATGCCGCCGGCTACCTTGCCTATGCCGCCGCCATTTCCGCCGCACTGCCAGCTGAATGGTTAGACGAACAAAAGCAGTTGGTCTGACCTTCCGCGACTCCCTCACCTGAACACCTGCCCTCACAGGCGTGTCATAGCTGACTACTTCGCCCCCGCCCTGTCCACAGTTGGACAGCACGTCGAAGCGTCATCCACAGACTTTGAGTCGACCGCACGATCTGAGGCGACGTCCACATCCTGATGACGAAGACGCAGTGTCAGGGAGGGAAAGGACGAGCCGATGGAGGCACAAGCACACATCACGGGTTACGCGGGAACGGATGTGGAAAGCCGTGGCAACGGAACGGTGTCGGCGTTCAGGTTGGCCTGTACGCCGCGCGTCAGAACCAAGAGCGGCTGGACTGACGGCAACACCACCTGGATTGAGGTGGCGTGCTTTCGAACGTTGGCCCAGCACGTCGCTCAAAGCGTGCACAAGGGCGATCCAGTTCTAGTTGTGGGAAAGCTACGGACCAACGTATGGGAGAAGGACGGCCAGACTCACGAGCGGCTCGTGCTCGAGGCGGACGTGGTTGGTCACGACCTGAACCGTGGTACGTCAGTGTTTCACCGCCCGCCTCGGCTCACCGCCACTGAATCTCGCGAGCCAGATGAACCACCGGATGACGAAGTAGCGACCGCAGGTCTGAGCGCGGAGGAGCGCGCTGAACAAGCCGCCTGAGGCAGTCCGTGCCGGTTCTGCTGGGCCGGTGTCAGGGCGGACTGAGGGGACTCAGGCGGTGGGCCGGATCCGTCGCGCCCGGACGGTGCGGAAGTGCTGCCCATCAGCGCGCGGATTCGCGTCCACACAGGTGACGCACCATGTCAGGCAGACCAGCCCCCCACGGCCGAGCTCTCGAGCGAGGCCGCGGTGGCCGCGCCGAGCTCTCGAGCGAGGCCGCGATGGCCGCGCCGAGCTCTCGAGCGAGGCCGTATCTACAGTGGCCGCCGGTGGTGCGTCACCGCTCATTCCAATTTCGAGCGCTGCCCGCGAGATCGACGCTCGCAGTTGGGCTGGCATACTCCACGCGGAGCGAGCGCAGCGAGCGGTGCAATTAAGCTTGAGCGCCGCTAAGTGTCGTCTAGGGTTGGCGCCTGCAGTTGGTGTACCAGTGAAGGTTTCCCGTTTCCATGCCTGAGTTCATTTACACGATGCACAACGTCCGCAAGTCGCTCGGCGACAAGGTCGTGCTTGACAACATCACCCTGTCGTTTTATCCCGGCGCGAAGATTGGGGTCGTCGGGCCCAACGGCACGGGCAAGTCGACGCTGCTCAAAGTGATGGCTGGCATCGAAAAGCCCAACAATGGCGACGCCACGCTCGCGAAGGACGCGACGGTGGGAATCCTTCTTCAGGAACCGCCACTGACTGAAGGCAAGACAGTCCTCGAAAATGTCGAGGAAGGCGTCGCCGATGTCAAGGCGCTGCAGGCCCGTATGGAGGAGCTCGGCGTTGCCATGGGCGACCCGGATGCCGATTTCGACGCTCTGATGGCCGAGATGGGTGAGGTGCAAACTGAGCTCGATGCCCGAAACGCCTGGGATATTGACTCTCAGCTGGAGCAGGCGATGGATGCACTGCGTTGCCCTCCGGCCGACGCCATCGTGGACGTGCTCTCGGGCGGCGAGCGCCGTCGCGTGGCGCTGTGCAAGCTGCTGCTGCAGCAGCCCGACCTGCTACTGCTGGATGAGCCGACCAACCACTTGGACGCCGAGTCGGTGCAGTGGCTGGAGACCCATCTGAAGTCCTACCCGGGAGCAGTACTCGCCGTGACGCACGACCGGTACTTTCTGGACAACGTGGCGCAGTGGATTCTCGAGCTTGACCGCGGCCGGACGCACCCATATGAAGGCAACTACTCGACCTATCTCGACACCAAGAAAGCTCGGCTTCAGATCGAGGGGCGCCGAGATGCCAAGCGGGCGAAGATCCTGGAGCGCGAGTTGGAGTGGGCAAGGTCCAACCCGAAGGCGCGGCAGGCCAAGAACAGAGCGCGATTGGCACGCTACGAAGAGCTACGGGCCGAAGCAGAGCGGAGCCGCAAGCTGGACTTCGAGGAGATCAACATTCCGCCGGGCCCTCGGCTCGGAAGCAACGTGCTCGACATAAGAGGGCTGGTCAAGGGCTATGGCGACAGACTGCTGTTCGACGCTCTGAGTTTCTCGTTGCCGCGGGCTGGAATCGTTGGTGTGGTCGGCCCGAATGGTGTCGGAAAGTCGACGCTCTTTCGCATGATCGTTGGTGAGGAGGAGCCCGACGCTGGCGATCTTGTGCTGGGCGAAACGGTTCGGATCTCCTACGTCGATCAGGCCCGCTCCAGGCTCGATCCACGCAAGAACGTCTGGGAGCTGGTGTCCGATGGACTCGACCACATCAAGGTGGCCAACTTTGAGATGCCCTCTCGCGCCTATGTCGCATCCTTCGGGTTCAAGGGTCCGGATCAGCAAAAGCCTGCAGGTGTGCTCTCTGGTGGTGAACGAAACCGGCTGAATCTGGCGTTGACATTGAAGATGGGCGGCAACCTGCTGTTGCTCGACGAACCGACCAATGATCTTGATGTCGAGACGCTCCAGTCGCTGGAGGATGCGCTGCTGGAATTCCCCGGCTGTGCGGTAGTAATCTCACACGATCGCTGGTTCCTTGATCGAATCGCGACCCACATCTTGGCGTGGGAGGGTGATGATGAGGATGAAGCCAAGTGGTTCTGGTACGAGGGGAACTTCGCCGACTACGAGGTTAACAAGATCGCTCGACTCGGTCTGGAGGCGGCTCGTCCGCACCGGGTCACTCATCGGCGCCTCACCCGTTGACGCTGACAAGTCGGTGATCAGCGAGGAGCTCGGCAAGGGTAATGGCTGGGCGACCGGCAAGCTGAGCTAGTTGCGTCCGGCACGAGAAGCCGTCCGCGAGCACAATGGCGTCGGGGTGCGCTGCGACAGCTGGTAGCAGATCGTGCTCGGCGATCTTGACCGACACCTCGTAGTGCCCTTTCTCGACGCCGAAGTTGCCTGCAAACCCGCAGCATCCACCAACGGTGGTCACCGTCGCCCCGGTCGCCGCAAGCAAGGTCGCATCCGCCAGCCAGCTGATCACCGAGGCGTGATGGCAGTGCGGCTGCACCACTAGCTCGATACCACTGAGGTCAGGTGGCGACCAGTCGGGCGTACGTCCCAGCAACTCTGCCAATGTCAGCACGCCGGCCGCCACCTCGGCGACTCGAGGATCGTCAGCCAAGAGTTCGGAGGCGTCACTACGCCACACCGCAAGGCAGGAGGGCTCCAGACCCACGACTGGTGTTCCGGTGGCAACGATGGGGTCCAGGATGTCCAGCGCGGCACGTAGCTGCCGTCGAGCGCCGTCGAGCTGGCCGGTGCTAATCCAGGTCAGGCCACAGCAGACCGGTCTTTTCAAGATCTGCGGTGCATAACCCGCCGCGGCCAGCACCGAAGCGGCCGCCGCGACGCCCTCAGCGTGGAAGCAGTCGGAGAAGGAATCCACCCATAGGACCGCGGGAGTCCCGGTCGACTTCGGAGCCGCCACCTGACGCCGCGCCGCAACCGAAGCAAACCTTGGGAGTGGGCGCCGTTGATCAACACCTGCCGCCCAGCGGACAAGTCCTCGGACTCCAGGGGTGGCGGTGCTGAGATTGACCAGGCCGGACAGCAACCGCGCTCTGGTGATCAACCGCCCCCAGCGCGGCAGCCATCCCAGCGCGTAGTGGCTCCTGGGCCTGATCCTGCCGCGATAGCTGTGATCAAGGACCTGCGACTTGTACGCGGCCATGTCGATACCCGTCGGGCAGTCGCGAGCGCATCCCTTACAGGACAAGCAAAGGTCGAGCGCCTGGTGTACTTCAGGTGATCTCCAGCCCTGCGTGACTACCTCACCGTTGATCATTTCCTGGAGTACTCGGGCCCGCCCACGCGTGGAGTCCTTCTCCTCGCGAGTGGCCTGATAGGAGGGGCACATCACACCCAGTCCTGCTGTGGTGTTGGCCAAGCATTTGGCTACTCCGGAGCACCGATGCACGGCTTGGCTGAACTCGTCGCCGCGACCGACCAGAGCCGCTGTACGGAGATCGGCGGTTAGCGGTCGAGGATCGACCAAGACTCCGGGGTTGAGCATGTTGTCGGGGTCGAACACAGCCTTTACTTGACCGAAGAGCTCAATGGCAGCAGCTGAGTACATCATCGGCAGCAGGCTCGAGCGGGCTCGGCCATCGCCATGCTCGCCTGCCATGGAGCCGCCGTAGCGGGCGACCAGCTCGGCTGCCTCCTCGACGAAATCCCTATAGCGGTCAGCGCCGCCTGCCTCGGTCAGTGGGAAATCGATGCGGACATGTACGCACCCGTCGCCGAAGTGTCCGTACGGCAAACCGTCAAATCCATGATCACCAAGCAGCCGGTCGAAGTCGCGCAGATACGAGCCGAGATGCTCGGCTGGCACCGCCGCGTCCTCCCAGCCGGGGTAGGCCGGTCTCGTGAGGCTGATGCCTGCAAGCCCTGCGCCATCCTCCCGGATCTTCCACAGCGACATGGCCTCGGCCGGCTCAGCCACGACAAAGCCGTCCAATGCTCCCGCTGCAGCTACCAGCGCATCAGCTCTTAATCGAAGCTCGGCTAGATCGGCTCCGGCGAGTTCCACAAACAGCCAACCATCTCCCGCCGGCAGCGGCGGTACCGCCGCGTCGCTTCGGGTACGGCGTACCACATCGACAATCCGCCGATCCAATCCCTCGCAGGCCGTCGGATTGGCGTCGATGATCACTGGTGCAGCATCTGCGGCGTCGGCCATCGTCGGATAACCCAGTACGATCATGATCTTGTAGGGCGAATCGGCCACCAGCCGTACCGTGGCGCCGGTAATCACCGCGAGGGTGCCCTCGCTTCCGGCGAGGAATCGTCCCACATCGAAGCGATTCTCTGGCAGCAGATGCTCCAAGCTGTAACCCGACACCTGCCTGCTGAACCGGCCGAACTCGGTGCGAATTGTGCCGAGGTTGGCTTGTACCACTGACTTCAGCGCCGTTAGGCACTGATTGCGATCAGAGTTCGCAGCTGCGGCATCAACAGTGATCTGTTCACCCGAGCCAGTGATCAACTCCAATGCGATCACATTGTCGGCGGTCTTGCCATAGGACAGGGCGCGCGGACCACAGGCGTTGTTACCAATCATGCCGCCGATCGTGCAACGGTTATGTGTTGAGGGATCCGGGCCGAAACGGAGACCGTGCGGGGCTGCGGCGGCCTGCAGCGCAGACTGCACGACGCCTGGTTCCACTCGCGCGGTACGCGCCTCAGGATTTATCTCGCGGATGGCGTTCAGGTGCCGTGAGGTGTCCAAGATCAATCCAGCGCCAACGGCATTGCCCGCACACGAGGTACCAGCACCGCGCGTAGTCACCGGCATGCCGACGGCTCGCGCCGCCTCCAGTACAGCCGGCACATCCTCCACAGTTCGCGGCCGTGCCACAGCTTGCGGTACGACCCGATACAGCGAGGCATCAGATGAGTAGAGCGCACGGGTGAGCTCGGTTGTGTCGAGGACGTTTCCGACACCACGCCGCTGGAGCTGTGAGGTCAGCTCGGCGACCATATGGGAAAGCGCGACGGTCTTCGGCATGATCGCGTCCGATCGTAGTTCTCTCAAAGATGGACATGCCGGAGCCCGTGTTCTGATGTGCTCTGAGCCTGTGTTCTGATGTGCCCTGAGCCTGCGAAGGGCATATGCCAGTACTCCCAAAGCATTCATCGGGCACTAAACTTACCGGTGAGTAACTTGAACTTTCCGGTGGAGGCATCATGAGGCGCACGATCTTCGATGAGGACCATGACGTGTTCCGGGAAAGCTGCCGGGCTTTTGTTGAACGCAAGCTGCGGCCGCACCAGGAGAAGCACCTCGCCAATCACGAGCTCGGCCGGGAGGTTTGGCTCGAGCTGGGCAAGCAGGGCTTCTTGGGGCTGAACGTGCCATCCGAATACGGCGGCGCCGGCGTCGATGACCTGCGGTTCTCCCTGATCTTGGCCGAGGAGCTGTCCCGCCTTGGCTTCGCCTACTCCTCCTGTGTTGGCATCCACACCAACTGCGTGGCCCCGTACCTTGTCGACCTCGGCAGTGAGGAGCAGAAGCAGCGCTGGTTGCCGAAATTCTGCAGCGGCGAGTTGATCACCGCACTGGCCATGACCGAGCCAGCTGGCGGTTCTGATCTTGCCGCACTTAAGACTCGAGCGGTTCGCGACGGCGAAGACTGGATCATCAACGGCTCCAAAACCTTCATTACCAATGGTGCTAGTGCCGATCTTGCGCTGGTCGCGGCGCGCACCAGTCCGGAAGGCGCGAAGGGCATCACCCTATTCGCCGTAGAGGCCTCGATGCCCGGATTCGAGCGTGGCCGAAAGCTGGACAAGGTGGGCCAGGCAGAGGCGGATACCTCAGAGCTGTTCTTCGACGACGTACGGGTGCCCGCCAAGAATGTGATCGGGCAAATCGACCGGGGCTTCGGCTACATGATGCAGCGGCTGGTCGCCGAGCGCATTGGCTCGGCGGTGAATAACATCGCGCAGGCTCGGCAGATCCTCGACGAGACCCTGGACTACGTCAAAGAACGCAAGGCTTTTGGCACTCCGGTCGGCTCCTTCCAGGCCAACAAGTTCACCCTCGCCGAGTTGCAGACCTTGGCCGATGTCACCCAGGCATTCGTTGATCAATGTGTGCTGGCGGCTGTGCAGGGCACGCTGACCGCAGTTGATGCTGCGAAGGCAAAGTGGTGGTCGGCGCAGGTGCAAAACGACATTCTTGACGCCTGCGTACAGCTGTGGGGCGGCTATGGCTACATGAACGAATATCGCGTCGCGCGAGCCTGGGCTGACGCTCGGGTTTCCAAGATCTGGGCAGGCTCCAACGAGATCATGAAAGAGCTCATTGGCCGCGACCTAGGTTTGTGATCATCATGCCTCATGTCGATCGTGCAGGCCCACAAGCCGTCATCGTCTCCGCAGCGCGTACCCCGATCGGGCGCGCCGGCAAGGGATCACTTATTGGCGTCCGACCTGATGATCTTGCCGTCGGGGTGATCAGTGCCGCATTGGCCAAAGTCCCGGAGCTTGATCCGCACTCGCTGGACGACATCCTCGTCGGCTGTGCTGAGCCGCGCGATGAGCAAGGCGGCAATGTGGCGCGCCGGATTGCCGTACAGCTTGGACTCGACGGCGTACCCGCAGCGACGATCAATCGCTTCTGCGCGTCCAGTGTCCAGACTGCGCGCATCGCCTTCCACGCGATCAAGGCCGGAGAAGGCCATGCCTTCGTGTCTGCCGGAGTGGAGTGCGTGTCGCGGTACCGCGGCTTCGGCTCCGCCGGCGTCGACCCGGCCGACACGCACAACCCGATCTTTGCCCCAGCGGAAGAGCGCAGCCTGGCCACCGCTATGGAAAACCGGCCATGGCATGATCCCCGCGAGGACGGCCTGCTGCCAGACATCTACATCGCCATGGGTCAGACGGCGGAGAACGTCGCCACTCTGCGCGGGATATCCCGTGCCGAGCAGGACGAGTTTGGCGTCCGCTCGCAAAACCTTGCCGAGAAAGCCATTGCGAACCAGATCTTCGACGCCGAGATCGCGCCGGTCACGCTGCCCGACGGCACCGTGGTACGTACCGACGACGGGCCGCGTCCAGGCACAACGATGGAAGAGGTCTCGGCGCTAAAGCCGGTCTTTCGGCCAAACGGCACGGTCACTGCAGGCAACTGCTGCCCACTGAACGATGGGGCGGCGGCGGTGGTGATCATGAGTGATCAGCGGGCACACGAACTCGGTCTGACGCCGTTGGCCCGCATCGTGGCAACCGGTGTAAGTGCCCTGAGTCCGGAGATCATGGGCCTCGGGCCGGTCGAGGCCAGCCACCGAGCCTTGGCCAATGCCGGAATGACGGTCAATGACATGGATCTGGTGGAGATCAACGAGGCTTTCGCCGTTCAGGTGATCGCCTCGGTTCGGGACCTCGGCCTCGATCTCGAACGGCTCAACGTGCATGGCGGGGCCATCGCACTCGGTCACCCGTTCGGATGCACCGGCGCGCGAATCATGACCACACTGCTGAATGCGATGCGGGTGCGAGACGTTCAATTCGGCCTCGAGACCATGTGTGTTGGCGGAGGCCAGGGCATGGCAATCGTGCTGGAGCGGCTCACCTGATCGCCCCACGGCGAAAGTGGGCGGAAGTACGAAAGCTAAATCGATTTAGCCCTGTCGTTGGTGACCACTTTCGTCTGCGGCCGGCTCCAGAGCGGGTGGGGCGAGCGGAGCGATCAAACCGGATCGGGCGCCGCTGTCCTGGACGAGGGAGCGAAGCGAGTGGAGCACGCTACCCTTCGGATGTGACCGAGACAACACTGCTTGCCGCGCGGCCGGCCTCGGTCGGCGCCATGCTGCTGCGCCGAGTCGAGGCGAGCTCGTCAAAGGAAGCCTTTCGCTACATCGAAGATGATCGCTGGGTGTCACTGACGTGGTCCCAGACCAAGGACAAGACCTTCCAGCTCTCTGCTGGACTGCTCTCACTTGGAATCCAACCCGAGGACCGGGTAGCCATTGCCTCCAATACTCGGATGGAATGGATTTTGGCCGACCTGGCCATCATGTGCGCGGGCGGCGCAACGACCACGATCTATCCATCGACCCAGGATGAGGACGTTAGCTACATCTTGGCTGACTCCCAATCCAAGGTTGTCGTTGCCGAGGATGATCTTCAGGTAAAGAAGGTCCTTGATCATCTAGATGAGCTGCCGGAGCTGATCACAATCGTGCAGCTGGACGGCAAGGTTGATCATCCCAAGGTCATCAGCTGGGCGGACCTGGAGAAGTTGGGTCGGGAATATCTCGATGCCAATCCAAGCGCGATCGACGACGTGATCGCGGGGATCGGCCCCGAGGACCTGGCGACGCTGATCTACACCTCTGGGACCACTGGTCGACCCAAGGGTGTCCGCCTGGTGCAAGACAACTGGACTTATGAGGGCGCAGCCATTGAGGCATACGACATCATCAGTGCAGACGACATCCAGTATCTCTGGCTGCCGCTCAGCCATGTCTTCGGCAAGGCGCTGATTGCCATCCAGCTGTACATCGGTTTCACAACTGCCGTCGACGGTCGGGTCGACAAGATCGTGGAGAACCTTGCCGAGGTCCAGCCGACTTTCATGTGTGGTGCACCGCGGATCTTCGAGAAGGTGCGGGCAAGGGTGATGGCGACGGCCTCGCACGGTGTCAAGGCCAAGATCTTCAACTGGGCGTTCGGTGTTGGCCGCAAGGTTTCACCGATGCGGCTGGCAGGAGACGAGCCGTCCGGCCTGCTCGCGCTGCAGCATCGGCTGGCGGACCGCCTTGTCTTCAGCAAGATCAAGGCCAGAATGGGTGGCAAGATCAAGTTCTTCGTGTCGGGCTCCGCGGCGCTGAACCGGGAGGTGCAAGAGTGGTTCCACGCGGCCGGGCTGCTGATTTTGGAGGGTTATGGCCTCACCGAGACCAGTGCGGCGACGTGTGTGAACAATCCGCGTGCCACTCGGTTCGGCACGGTAGGCCCGCCGGTCCCAGGTTCGGAGGTCAAGATCGCTGATGATGGCGAGATCTTGATCAAGGGCCCAGGCGTGATGCGCGGTTATCACAACATGCCGGAGGCTACCGCCGAGGCACTCACTGATGGCTGGTTTGCGACAGGTGACATGGGTGAGCTCGACGAGAAGGGCTATTTGAAGATCACTGACCGGAAAAAGGATCTGATCAAGACCTCTGGGGGCAAATATGTGGCTCCCCAGAAGGTCGAAGGTGTCGTAAAGGCCGCCTCTCCCTATATCAGCCAGATCCTGGTGTACGGCGATGGTCGCAGGTACGCCACGGCGTTGATCACACTCGACCCGGAGGCGATCGAGGGCTGGGCTAAGGACCAGGGGCTGAGCTACTCCTCCGCAGAGGAACTCGCTGGCTCCCGCGAGGTACACGATCTGACTGAGGGATTCATCGATCAGGCCAATCAGCAACTTGAGCGCTGGGAGACGATCAAGAAATTTGAGATCTTGCACAGTGAGCTCAGTGTTGACGAGGGTGAGGTCACACCGAGTATGAAGATCCGGCGCCGGGCCGTGGAGCAGAAGTACGCCGACGTACTCAACAGCATGTACGACTCCGACTAGCGGAAACTTGCGGAGCTTGTCGAAGCCCGCGACGAATGCGGGGCTGAGCCCTTCGACGAGCTGAGGACGGCGCTTGTCGAAGCCTGCGACGGGCGCCCCTCGACGGGCTCAGGGGGCGCGGCGGGACAGGCCATGGCGCAGCGGGAGGGGCTCAGGGCGCAGCGGGCCAGGGCGCAGTGCTAGCTTCTAGCGCCGCCATTGACGTAGATGACCTGACCGGAGACATAGCCGGCCTCTTCCTGGCACAGGAAGCTCGCGACGGCAGCGACATCCTCTGGTTGTCCGATGCGGCCAAGCGGAATGTCGCGGGCTATGGACGCCTTCCATTCCTCGAAGTCCAAGCCCTGCCGGGCAGCCGTGGCCGCGGTCATGTCTGTCTCAACGAAGCCGGGCGCGATGGCGTTTGCCGTTATGCCGAACTTGCCGAGCTCGATGGCCAGTGTCTTGGTGAACCCGATCAAACCGGCTTTGGCTGCGGCGTAGTTGGCCTGGCCGCGGTTACCCAGCGCCGATGTCGAGGAAATGTTGACGATGCGGCCCCATTTCGCCTGTGTCATGTAGGTCTGGGCTGCCCGGGTCATCAAGAAAGCACCACGCAGGTGAACGTCCATAACGGCGTCCCAGTCAGAGGTGCTCATTCTGAAGATCAAATTGTCCCGGATGATTCCGGCGCTGTTGACTAACACCGTAGGCGGGGCAAGTTCAGCGGCAGTCTGTTGCACTGCATTGACAGCGGCCGTTTCGTCGGTCACATCCGCGCCGATGGGAATCGCCCGGCCGCCATTTTCACTGATCTCCTTGACAGTGCGTGCACTGCCTTGTTCATCAAGATCCACAACGCCAACCGACATGCCGTCGGCGGCGAGCCGATGGGCGATCGCAGCACCGATGCCGCGCGCCGCACCGGTAACAATTGCGACTCTCATGCCTGAGACCCTACGTGATGGCCTAGCAGCACCTGTGCTTCTGACAAGATCGACGACCGTGAGCCAGTTCACACACAGCTGTCCGATGCGCTGGGGTGACATGGACGCGCAGGGCCATGTCAACAATGCGGCGTACCTGGACTATCTCCAGGAAGCTAGGGTCGCCTTCCTGCTGTCCGGTTCACCAGTGCTGCATCACCTCCTCGACTCCGGCGTAGTGGTGGTGAATCACCAGTTGGAATACCTGAAGCCAGTCGCTTTTAGCGACCGACCTTTGACGACCAATCTGTGGGTGGATGCCCTGGGCGGCAGCCGGTTTTCCATTGGCTATGAGATCTCTGATGGCACCGATCTGGCGGTTCGTGCTCGGACTGGCGTAGTGCCATTTGACCTAGCCAGCAACCGGTTGCGACGGCTCACAACTGAGGAGCGGGAATTGCTCGGCCGAGCCTACGAGCCTGCTCAGCCGCTGCGTACGGTGCCGAAGGTCCCGCTTCTGGAAAACCGTCATCGCTATCCGCTGACCGTGCGCTGGTCCGACGTGGACGTCTATGGCCACGTCAACAACGTGAAGTATTACGACTACATCCAGGAGGCCAGAATCAGCCTGGTGAACGACACCGTCGGCTGGGAACCGGAAGCGGTTTGGATGGTGGTCCGGCAGGATCTTGAGTACCTGAGGCCGATCGACTTCAGGATCGAGCCGTACGAGGTAGGCACCGCAGTCGCAGCCATTGGTAACCGCTCATTTACGCTGACAGCAGAAATTAGCGATCCGACCTCGGGCATGGTGTACGCGATTGCCCGTACGGTTGTGGTCGGCGTGTCGGCGCTAACCGGGGATCAGCGGTCGTCCCTGGATAGGTGGCGCGTCTGAGACAGCGGACCCGAGCCCGACTAGAGGCTCAGTCCTGGCATGGTGCCTGGGTGCTCGTCGAAGGTGTTCACCATCGAGTACGCGGCCCGTTCCAGATAGGTCCACAACTCATGCTGTTGCTGCGGTGTCAGCTCAATCGATTCGATCGCATCTCGCATGTGCCTCAGCCAGCGGTCCCGCATGGCTGGCGTTACGGCAAAGGGAGCGTGCCGCATGCGTAACCGGGGATGTCCACGCTGCTCGCTGTAGGTAGTCGGACCTCCCCAGTACTGCTCAAGGAACATCCGCAGCCGCTCTTCAGCCGAAGCCAGATCGGGCTCTGGATACAAAGCGCGTAACAGTGGGTCAGACGCAACTCCCTCGTAGAACCGCTTCACCAGCGTCACAAAGGTCTCATGGCCGCCGACGGCGTCATAGAAGGTCTGGAGAGGTGCTTGCTCGGACATCGGGACCCATTGTCCATCACCCTCGAGAGAGGTTGGCAGGATAAGACGGCGTACTTCAGCACTGCGGCCTCGGTTGAGCGAGCAGTGCCCAGACTATTCACAGTGAAGGGGAGACCATGCCGACGAAGTTTGAGGCGTTTGCCGCATTACACGTGCCGGGCGATCCGGTGATCCTCTACAACATTTGGGACGTCGGCAGCGCCCAGGCCGTCATCCGCGCCGGGGCCAAGGCGCTCGCCACCGGCAGCCACCCGGTTGCCGATGCCAACGGCTGGCCAGACGGGCAGGGTGTGCCGATCGATTTCGCGTTGCAGAACGCGAAGCGCATAGTCGACTCGACCGAGCTGCCGCTCACCGTCGATTTCGAAGGCGCCTATTCCGATGACCCGGACCAGGGCGCCGACAATGTCTTACGCCTGGTCGCGACTGGGGCGGTCGGCTGCAATTTCGAGGACCAGGTCATCGGCGGGGAGGGCTTGCACCCGCTCAAGCTGCAGGCCGAACGCATTGAGGCGATACGGCGCGCCGTCGGCGACGAGTTTTTCATCAACGCCCGCACCGATCTGTACATCAAGGCGGAGACGCAGGACTCGGCGCTGGTCGACGAAGCGATCGAGCGCGGAAAGGCATTCGCCGACGCCGGCGCTAGCGGTTTCTTCGTCCCTCGCCTCACCGATCCTGGGCAGGCCGAGCGGATCGTCAAGGAAGTGCCGCTGCCGCTGAACCTGATCGCCTTCCCCGGCGCGCCGCCAAAGGCTGATTGGGCGAATGCCGGCGTTGCGCGAATCAGCCACGGGCCCCACCCTCACCGGGCGCTAATGGCGAATCTGGAGGAGATGGCCAGAGACGCGATCACTTAATCTAGGGCTGCAGGTTTCTGCGGTCGGATAAGCCATGATCTTTAATGCGCGGCGGTAGTTTCGGCAGATCAGGCTGGTTCCGGCTCAGGTTCAATCTCCCGGTCGGCGGGCGGCTCACCGGGCCCACCTTGGCTGAAATTGCCAACCCGGAGCACTTCGCCGTTACGGACATACCAGACCGTCCCATCGCTGGCGCGCAGTTCGGTGACACGCCACCCGATTCCCTCGACGACGCCGGATGCCACGTCCATGTCGACGTAGTCACCAACGCCGAGCTGGTCCTCGATCAGCATAAAGACCCCAGAAACGAGATCCTTGACGATGCTCTGCAGGCCGAACGCGACGGTCACACCGATAACCGTGGTACCGGCAAGGATCGTCGTGATGTTGTATCCCAACTCCGCCAAGATCATCAATATCACAACGGCGAAGATCACGAACGTAACTGTGCTTTGAGCAAGTGAGCTGAGGGCCGAGAGGCGTTGCCGGCGGCGCTCCGCCGACATTGTGGCGGCGACGATCAACTTCTGGGTCATCTGACTGCGAGAGCTGAAGGGTCGGTCGATCGCACGTTGCGCTGAACGTTTGATCAAGCGATGGAGTACGCGTCGCAGCACGAACGCCGCGATGATCAAGAGCACGATTCGAAGTGGCTTGAATAGCACCAGTGCTGCGAGATTGTCTGGTAACCAGTCTGGCATATGCCTCAGCCTAGGGTCTGTCGCTCGGACTCGTAGCCGCGCGCCAAGGCGAATTCGCTTGTGTGCCGAAGTACCTGAGGCCATGCTTGACCGATGTCCAGCACCGTGGGAGAGATCCGGCAGACCCGCGGAGGATCGAGCTGGCGGACCCTGCTTGCAGTGGGCATAACCGTGGTGGCCTGGGCTTCGTCCTTCGTGGTGATCCGATACGCCGCGCACGACATCCGTCCCGGAGCTCTTAGCCTGGGCCGGCTACTCGTGGCCAGCCTGGCGCTCAGTGTCATGATGATCGGCCGCAAGCTGGTCCGGATGAATGCCCGGGAATGGTGGCTGACCGCAGTAGTCGGCGTGCTGTGGTTCGCTATTTACAGTCTCGCCCTGAACGCGGGGGAACAGCACGTTGACGCTGGCACCGCTGCGATGCTGATTCAGTTTGCCCCCATCCTGATCGGGGTGCTTGCCGGCATCCTGCTTGGTGAAGGCTTCCCACGCATGCTGGTGATCGGCGGACTGGTGGCGTTCGTGGGCACACTGATCATTGGGATTGCCACCAGTACTGGCAAGGCCGATCTCATCGGCGTGCTGCTCGTGCTGTTAAGCGCGATCACGTATTCGATCGCCTTGGTGGCGCAGAAAGTAGTGCTTCGGCGGGTATCGGCGCTGCAAGTCACCTGGCTGGCCTGCCTCATTGGCACGATTGCTTGCCTGCCCTTTGCTGGCCAGCTTGTCCATGACATGGCTGCCGCACCGGCCCTGCAGATCATTGGAGTGGTCTATCTCGGACTGGTGCCGAGTGCACTCGCCTTCTCGACCTGGGCGTACGCCCTGAAGCACACTACGGCCGGAAAGCTGGGCGTCACGACTTTCGTAGTGCCGCCGATGACCATCCTGATGGGCTGGCTGTTTCTCGGTGAGGTGCCCCCACTGCTTGCGATTGTCGGTGGCGCACTGTCCCTCGTTGGGGTAGCGATCGCTAGTCGGCCCTCGAAACCGAGAGTTACCGTTCCTTCTGGTATGTGACGCGACCCGCCCAGATGGTAGCGACCACTGGATCGGGCAGTTCGCGGCCATGCCAAGGATTGTTGCGTGACAGCGAGGCGGAGTTATCACGATTCTGAACCGCACGAGCGGCCGGATCGATCAAGATCACGTTGGCCGGCTCACCGGGAGTCAGCGGACGGCCTTGATCGGAAAGCCGAGCGATCTGTGCGGGCATGATCGACATCCGCTTGACTAGCTCGGGCCAGCTCAGCAGACCAGAGTTGATCATGGTCTCGATTACCACGGCTAGCGCGGTTTCTAATCCGAGCATGCCGAATGCTGCCTCAGCGAAGGCATGCTCCTTGTCGTGCCGCGCATGTGGCGCGTGGTCGGTGGCCACCGCGTCGATGGTTCCGTCCGCCAATGCTTCCCGAAGGACCTCGACGTGCTCATGCGGTCGTAATGGCGGGTTCACCTTGTATGTCGGGTCGTAGCTGAGCACTTCGCTGGTGGTGAGCGCCAGGTGATGGGGTGCGACTTCAGCCGTCACATTGATACCGCGCTGCTTGGCCCAGCGGATCACGTCGACCGTTTCGGCACACGACACGTGACAAATGTGTAGCCGGGATCGCGTCAGCTCAGCTATCTGGACATCTCGTGCGACGATCCCAGCCTCTGCCGCGGCAGGCCAGCCGGTCAGTCCTAGCTTTCCGGAGATCTCTCCCTCATGGCAGCATGCGGCCGTCCCTGCGAGCTGCGGATCCTGGGCATGTTGCGCAATAACACCGTCAAAGGCCCGGACATATTCCAGGGCTCGTCGCATCAGCCGTGCATCCCAGACGCAATGGCCATCGTCGGAGAACATCCGGACCGCGGCGTTGGAGCGGGCCATTAGCCCAAGCTCGGCCAGCTCAACGCCATTCAGGCCCTTGCTCACCGCTCCCACCGGCACGACCTGAGCGCGACCATCCCGAGCGCCGAGCGCTGCTATATGTTCGGCCGCCTCGGCCGTGTCGGTGACTGGATCTGTGTTCGCCATTGCCAGCACAGCGGTGAAGCCGCCGCGTGCTGCGGCCAGGGTGCCGGATTCCACCGTCTCAGCGTCCTCACGTCCCGGCTCTCGCAGATGGGTATGCAGGTCGACCAAACCGGGGAGCGCAATCAAGCCATCGGCATCAAGCAGGTCTGCATTACCGTCGGCCTCGGACGGCTCCGCGAAGTGGCGATTGCGGATCAACAGGTCAGACCGCCCGCGGCTCACGAGATCGGCACCGCGGATCAGCAAGTCACTCACTCGGCGCCTCCCAGCAGCTCGTACAGCACGCTCATCCGTACCGATACCCCGGCCGCCACCTGGTCCAAGATCAATGAGTTGGCCGCATCGGCCGCGTCCGCTGAGATCTCCAGGCCACGGTTCATCGGCCCCGGATGGCAGATGGCGGCACCTGGCTTCATTGCCTGCAGTCTGGGACGGGTCAGGCCGTAGCCGATCGTGTACTCGCGCGGTGTCGGAAAGTAGCCGCCGGACATCCGTTCCCGCTGCACTCGCAGCATCATGATGATGTCCGCATGGGGGATTACTTGATCAAGGTCGGTGCAGACCAGCACCGGCCAGCTATCGATTCCGGAAGGCAGCAGCGTCGGCGGCGCGACCACGATCACCTGCGCGCCCAGCGTGTTGAGCAACAGCACGTTGCTCCGGGCCACGCGGGAGTGGGTGATGTCTCCGACTATGGCCACCGTCTTTCCGTGGAAGTTCAACTGGTCGGGGACCGTACGCCGGAAATGCCGCCGGATCGTGAAGGCATCCAATAGCGCTTGGGTGGGGTGCTCGTGAGTACCGTCACCGGCGTTGAGCACATGAGCATCGATCCAGCGCGAAGCCTGCCACGGCGCTCCGGATGCGGGGTGCCTGATCACCAACGCGTCCACGCCCATGGCTGCAACTGTGAGCACCGTGTCACGCAGTGACTCACCCTTGGATACCGAAGAGCCTTTGGCGCTGATGTTGATCACATCCGCTGACAGCCACTTGCCGGCGATCTCGAATGATGATCGGGTCCTGGTGGAGTCCTCGAAGAAGAGGTTTACCACGGTACGGCCACGCAATGCCGGCAACTTCTTGACGGGGCGACCCTGCACCAACGCCATCTCTTCTGCAAGATCCAAGATCTCGGTGATCTGATTTTGATCAAGATCAGCTGCGGATAACAGATGGCGCATCAGGGCCCCACTAGGGCGGGACCACTGGCCGGCTCGATGCTGACCTGATCTATCCCATCGAGCTCAGCCAGCCGGACGCTGACGTGCTCGCCCGATCTGGTCGGGATGTAGCTGCCTATGTGATCAGCCCGAATCGGCAGCTCCCGATGGCCGCGGTCCACCAGCACTGCCAGCCGAACGGCGCGCGGCCGTCCAAGATCACCAAGGGCATCCAGCGCTGCTCGCACGGTACGCCCGGAGTAGAGCACATCATCGACCAGCACCACCGTGCTGTCCTCCACCTCGACCGGCAAGTCAGTATGGCCAACTGCACGGGTGGGTTGCCGGCGCAGGTCGTCGCGGTACATGGTCACGTCCAGCGCGCCTACCGGCACGCGGACGCCTTCCACTTGATCCATCACCGTGGCGAGTCGATGGGCCAGCGGCACGCCACGGGTAGGAATCCCCAGCAGTACTAGACCTTCGGCACCGCGGTTGGCCTCAAGTATCTGGTGCGCGATCCGAGCACAGGCCCGGGCGATCTGCTCGGCATCCATCGCTACTCGAGACGCTTCGGAACCGACCGCAGTGCCGGAGCCCGGGTCATCGCGCTGGGCTTGTGGCGCGCCGGTACCTGACAACAATCCTCCTTATCGAGTGCGCCTCGGGCGCTCTCGCGTTCAATTCCTGCGGCTCGCAATCCCCGCGGAACCACGTTAGGGCGATAACGTAGGGCCGTGAACGAACTCCTGAGCATGCTAATGCCTCTGGAAACGCTCGAGGGGTGGCCGCGGGTGGAAGACCCCACAGTCCTGCAAGCCCTGACGCTGTACGTCGGAATTCCTCTCTTGATCGCAGTGATCGTAGCGGCGACCATCGTGGTTCGCGCCAAGGCGAGCGCCAGACGCGGCGACATCGCTGAGGCCAGTGATCCGCTCTGGGTTGGTGCCCAGGAGTCCAAGCAAGTGGAACCGGTCAGTGATAGCCAGGACGCCAAAGCCCGCGTGCAGGCGACGGCCGACACGTCGGCAGCTGAGGAGACTGTCGAGGGCGACGACACGGGGGAACACGTGGGTGGCGCGGGTGCCCGCTGGTGACTCGTTCACCCCTAGCCAGCGCGAGTGGCTGAAGCGTGCCGTACGCAACGCCGAAGCGGCTGCCGGCCTGACATTCTCATTGTTCGTTGGTGTCTCCGAGGAGGATTCGCGCGCGTACGCCGAACGGCTGCATCGGGCACTGCCAGATCGGGACCATGCCGTCCTAGTGATGTGCGACCCGGAGTTCCACAAGCTGGAGATCGTTACCGGCGTCGCAGCCCGCCGAGTACTTGATGATCTTGAATGTCGCTTGGCGGCTGCGGCCATGCAGACGTCGTTCGCTGGCGGCGACATCGTTGGCGGCTTGGCCGCTGGGATTCAGCAACTAGGAGAGGCGGCGCGCCGGCCGAGGACGCTGCACGTCAGCCGCGGTGATCTGGGATAGTGCTCCCATGCGCGTACACATCGGCAGCGACCACGCCGGATTCGAGCTGAAGAAATACCTGATCACCGCTCTGACCGAGGACGGGCATGAGCTTGTTGATCATGGGCCGCACAGCTACGATGCCGAGGACGATTATCCAGTCTTTTGCATTCCGACTGCCGAGGCTGCGGTTGCCGATCCCGGATCGTTAGGCATCGTAATAGGCGGATCAGGCAACGGCGAGCAGATTGCGGCGAACAAGGTGATCGGCGCCCGTGCCGCGCTCGCGTACGACGTGGATACGGCCAGACTGGGCCGCCAACACAACGACGCAAATGTCATTGGCATAGGGGCTCGGATGCATACCGAGGAAGAGGCACTGGAAATGGTTCGGCTCTTTCTCGCCACACCCTTCAGCGGTGATCCCCGCCATGCCCGTCGCATTGGGCTCCTCGCCGACTACGAGAAGACGCGCTCGGCTGCGGGCGCTTCCTAATGAAAGTGGTCAGAAACGGCGTGGCTGAATCGATTTAGCACGGTCCTAATTAGCACTGTCGTTGATGACCACTTGCCTCGGGCCGGCCTCCACGGAACGAGCGCTAGCGAGCGGAGAGCAATCAGGTACGTCGGCGTCCATCGACTCGGGCGAGCAGTTCGTCGATGACCTCTTCTGCGACCCGCTCATCGTCAAGGTCCGGGCGGGACACATCCCGCCCCCGCATTGCACGGTCCAGAGTGACTAGCCCGGAGACTCCGTCGCGCCCAAAGTCTCGCGGCCAGATATCGCGCGAGTCCGGCGTGTTCCCCGAGTAGTGTGTTCCTCCGCCGTGCGTTCCTGAGGGCCGACCCCCAGGTGGCACCGCACCTGTCATGCCTGACACGGTAAAACAGATTCGCTGAGTACGTGAGTGATCGCAATGGAAGTGTTACGCACGCCGGCTCGCCAATAGATATCAGCAAGGAGGGATCCGTGCCGGAGGGCCACACGCTGCACCGGCTCGCTCTAGACCTGACAGAGATTTTTGGTGGTCGGGTGGTTTCGGTCACCAGCCCGCAGGGTCGCTTCGCCGAGTCGGCGGCCCAGCTGGACCAGACCCGAATGATCGAGGCGACGGCGCACGGCAAGCACCTGTTTTGTGAGTTCGACGGTGATCGTTTGTTGCACGTCCATCTTGGCCTTATTGGCGGTTTTGAGCTTGGACCGCCGCGGCCGCCTCGCGGTGAGGTGCGCGTCCGGATAGCGACCGAGCAGGCGGCGGCGGACCTGCGGGGGCCGCAGCTGTGCACGGTGCGTACTCACGCTGAAGTGGCACTACGGCAGCGGGAGCTCGGCCCTGACCCGCTACGGGCAGACGCCGATCCGGAACTGGCCTGGCGGCGGATTCGTCGTGCCACCCGGCCGATCGCCGCACTGCTGATGGATCAAACCATCCTGTCCGGAGTGGGCAACGTGTACCGGGCGGAAGTGCTGTTCCGCAACCGGATCAACCCACATCGTCCGGGCAACAAGCTCAGTCGACGAAGCTGGCAGGGGATATGGACTGATCTTGTTGAGCTGATGCCGCAGGGTGTGCTGACAAAACGGATCGACACCGTACGCCCCGAGCACACGCCAGAGGCAATGGGCCGCCCGCCACGCCAAGATGATCATGGAGGTGAGGTCTACGTCTATCGGCGGGGGGGGGGGGCCCGCCTGGGGTGCGGGTCCAAAATAAGCACCCAGGGTCTCACT
>Ga0081538_10000337_pt1 | contig 53196 bp, 54 predicted proteins | sample TabmetS5T2R1_FD_71022 | JGI IMG/M metagenome (GOLD analysis project Ga0081538, IMG submission 71022) | Tabebuia heterophylla rhizosphere microbial communities from the University of Puerto Rico - S5T2R1 | ecosystem: Host-associated > Plants > Roots > Rhizosphere ...
CGCCGTCTGCCCCGTCGTATAGGCGTTCGTGCTGACGAGAGGGGAGTAGACAGCCGGTTGCAGAGGTTGGATCCCCGCCCGCGCCAGCGCCTCGCGCGCCGACATCTTCTCCCCCGCCAGATAGGCCTGCCCGACGCCCACCATCGCGCCGCCCACGTTCTGCATCTGCGGCAGGTCGCCCTCGCCCGGTGAGCCGCGCGACTGGACCACCGGCGCGATGCGGGCGTTCAGCATCGCCGGAAGCATCTCCGTCTCCTCCGGAGACGACGCCTCGTAGGTCATCGTGTTCGCGCGCACGACCATCATCGCCCGCACGATCTCCTCGTCCATCACCTCGGGGCCCACACCGACCCGCGGCCTCGCCCGGAACCGACTCAGCTGGACCTCTCTCAAGGCCCGCTCGTTCTCGGGCGAGAGCGGATCGCCCCGGAAGATCACGGTCTCGCGCCCCGGTCCGGTGCCGCGGTTGAACCCGTAGATCGAAACCCCCTGTCTGGCGCCGTCGAGCAGCAGGTCGTAGGCGTCGCGCGAGCGCTGTTTGGCGGCACCCGCCAGGCGCACCTTGGCGCCATGCCGCGCCACCGCCACGACCTCCTCGATCGTGAGGCCCCTCCCGGTCAAGGTGACGGTCCGATCCGACTGCGTCGGCGTAATCGGGTTGTAATCCGCCGCCCACACCGGGGACGCCAGCACGCCGACCAGCCCGGCGACCAGCGCCAAAAGGACGCCGACGCCTGCCGTCCGTCGCCTCACATCGTGACAGGAGTACGACGCTGAGCAAATTGGTTCGATGGCCGTACCGTAATCCGACGGCTCGGCGCCGGACAAGCAAGACGCCGTTGAGATACCTCCACGTCCCGCGCTAGGGATCTCTCTCGATCGGCGCGGGTGACGCGAGCGCGAGCGCCACCGCCGTTGTGCAAATTCATCCAATCTCGGGTACAACAAGGCATCGTTGAGTTCTCTCAACGTCGCCGACTCGCTCCGCCCCGACGCCCCGAGGACGCCGCATGCGCCGAGGCGGTGATCGCGGAAGGGGCACGGAGCCTGGGAGCTTGCGCGCGGTCCTGACACCCGACGGTCGTCGAGCCTTGGACGGGGCGGCGCCCCACCCCCCGCTCGAAACCGCTTGGGGCCAGGAGGCGGAAGCGGGCGGAGCGGCGCCACCGGTCACGCGTCGCGGCTTCGATCCGGTGGCCACCGGCGGTCCGTGGCTCCCGCGAGCGGAGGGCGCCCCGGCGGCCCACCCGTGGCGAATCGTGGGTGTCGCCGTCGTCGTGGGCGCCGTCGTTCTCGTTGCCGTGCTGCTCTCGCCCGTGCGATTCGCGTATCCCGCGTCGTCGTCCCGGGTCGCCCTCGAGACCGGGATCGCGCTCACCGCGCTGCTGTCGACGTACATCCTGCTTGGGCGGTTCGGACCCGGGTGGCGGACCGATCGCCTCTATCTCGGCGCCGCGCTCGTCACGCTCGCGGCGACCAACCTCCTGCTTGCGGCCGCCCACATCGTCGACCCTGGATCGCTGCCGCGGGAGGCGGTTCACACGGGGGCCCTGTCCGGCGCCGCCCTGCTCGTGCTCGCGGCCTTCGCTCCGAATCACGGACCGCGCTTGCCGGGCGGGGAAGCGGTCGGTGTCCTGGCGACCTGGGGCGTGGCGCTCGCGGCGAGCTACGTCTTCACGCGGCTCGCGCTGAGCGGAGTGGAGCCGGCGCCCCAGATGCCGGCGCTCGACGACGGCGGGGCCTACCTCGAGCGGCCGGCGGAGGTCCTCGCCCTCCACCTCGTCGGCGCCGCGCTCTTCGGTCTCGCCGCGGTCGGGTTCGCCCTGCGTTCGAAGCGCAGCGGCGACGAGCTCCTCATGTGGCTGGCGGCCGGCGCCGTCCTGATCGCCTTCGCCCGCGTGGCGTACCTCCTCTTCCCCCGGCCCCCGGACTGGGTGCACGTCGGCGACGTCCTCCGCGCGCTCTTCTGCCTGTTCGTCCTCTTCGGCGCGGCGCGGTGGGTGCTCGGCTACTGGCGCGGGCTCGCGGCGACCGCCGTCGCGGACGAGCGCCGTCGCATCGCGCGCGAGCTGCACGATGGCGTGGCCCAGGAGCTGGCGCTGATCCGCCGGCGCGCGCCGTCCCTCGTGGCGCGACCGGAAGCGGCTGTCGCCCGGGAGATAACCGCGGCGGCGAAGCGCGCCCAGGACGAGGCCCGAAGGGCGATCGACGTCCTCGGCCGGGCCGGCGACGAGTCGCTCGACCGGGCGCTTGCGCGCGAGGCGCGGCAGGTCGCCGCGGGAACGGGAGTGGCGGTCTCGCTGGACGTGCCTCGCGGGGTGGACGTCCGGCCCGAGGTGCGCGACAACCTCGTGCGCATCGCACGCGAGGCGATGGCCAACGCAGCCCGGCACGGCGACGCGGCGAGGATCCGAGTAGAGCTGAAACCCGGGCGCCCCCTCCACATGCGGGTGGTCGACGACGGGGCGGGGTTCGAGCCGGCCGATAGACCGCCCACCGGCTCGTTCGGGCTCGTGAGCATGCGCGAGCGGGCAGCCGAGATCGGGGCGGACCTGACATTGCGCTCGCGGCCCGGCACCGGCACCGAGGTACGGGTCAGGCTGCCGTGACCGGCCCGGCGCGGGTGCTGATCGCTGACGATCACGCCCCGACGCGTGAGGACCTCAAGCGCATCGTCGACGCGGACCGCCGCTTCGCGGTGTGCGCGGTCGCCGCCGACGCGGCCGCGGCGGTCGAGGCCGCCCGCCGGGAGCGGCCCGACCTCTGCCTCGTCGACATCCGCATGCCGGGCAACGGGATCGCCGCCGTCTGGGAGATCACGGCGCGCCTGCCGGCCACGCGCGTGGTGATGCTGACGATCTCGCGCGACGACGGCGACCTGTTCGCCGCGCTTCGAGCCGGTGCCCGCGGCTACCTGCTCAAGGACCTGCCGGCCGACCGCATGCTCGACGCATTGAGCACGGTCATGGCGGGCGAGGTGGCCATGCCGCCGCTGCTCGTCTCCCGGCTGGCCGAGGAGTTCCGCGACACGGCGCCGCGGCGCCGCGGCGTGCTGGACACGGCCGCCGGGGTCCGGCTGACGAGCCGCGAATGGGAGGTGCTCGAGCTGATGCGCCGCGACATGACGACGGCCGAGATCGCTCGCCGCCTGTTCATCTCGCAGGCGACGGTTCGCAGTCACATCGCCTCGACGCTGGCGAAGCTGCGCGCCCCCGACCGCCGGGCAGCGATCAGGATGATCGAGGAAGGCGCCGCTTCGAGCATCGGCGCAAGCCGGGCGGACGCGTAGCCGCCCACCGTGAGCAACGGCTTCGTCCTCGGCACGCTGTCGGCGATCGCTTGGGGCTCGACGGACATCTTCGTCACCTATGTCTCGCGCCGCATCGGCTTCTTTCGCACGCTGCTTCTCAGCCAGTTTCTCGGCGTCTGCATGCTCGTCGTGATCGCCATCGCGATCGACGACGTCCCAGACGCGTCCGTCGGGCAGCTGCTCGCCCTCGTGGCCGTCGCTCCGATGGGCGTGGTGGCGTACAGCGGGTTCTACCGGGCGCTCGAGCTCGGCCCGATCGCGATCGTCAGCCCGATCGTCTCCGCAAACGGAGCGGTGGTCGTGCTGCTCGCGCTGTTCATCCTCAGCGAGTCGCTCAGCGCCGTCCAGGCCGTGGGATGCGTGCTCGTGCTCGGGTCCATCATCCTCGCCGCGCTCGAGCCGCGAGCCGTGATCGAGCAGGCGGGCGCGGGATCGGGTGTGCGGCTGGCGGTCGTGGCCTCGCTCGCGTTCGGCGGCTACCTGTTCGGCATGGCGGTCCTCTCCGAGGACCTTGGGTGGCTCGTGCCCATCCTGGTCACGCGGACAGTTACCGTTGCCGTCCTGGCGACGGTGGAGCTCGCCGGGCGGCTACCGAAGGCCGGGAGGGTGGGGGGCCGGGCGGTGCTCGCCTGCCTAGCGGGAGGCCTCCTCGACGCGAGCGGGTACCTGGCGTTCAACCGCGGCGCCGAGATCGGCGAGGTCGCGCTTACGGGCGCCGCGGCGTCCGCCTACCCGGTGATCCCGATCGTGTGGGGCCTGCTCGCACTGCGCGAGCGCGTGGCCGGGCACCAGCTCGTCGGCGTTGCGGGGGTCGTCGCGGGGATGGTGGTGCTGTCGCTCGGCTGAGCCGGGCCGAGCCGCTCGCCGGCCCGGCTCAACCGAAGCAGGCTCAGCTCACGGCCCGGTCGGCCCCGTCCTCACGTCCGCAGGGAAGGTTGCGGGCTCGGTGGCTCCCATCGCCGCCCTCGCCTCATCGTCGAGACCGGATGCAACGGTTGCCGGGGCGAAATCGTGGACGACATCCCAGTAGCTGGCGTCGCCGCCGGCGACCTGGGCGTCTTCGGGCTCGGTTAGCCCGATCGTCCGCTTGAGGATGGCCACCATGACCCACCCCGTGACGAGTCCGGCCGCGATGCAGACGGCCAGGCCAATCGCCTGCCACAGGATGTTCACCTCCGCGTTCTGGAACGCGTAGTCGCCTTCGGTGACGCCGAAGTAGCCGCCCCCGGCGGTGCCCCACTCGATCAGGCCGACGATCAAGATTCCGAACGAGCCGACCCCGAGGAACAGCGGGGTCAGCTTGTGTTCGTCGATCTCGCGGCGCTGCGTCCACTCGTAGACGGCGTACGCGACAAGCGGCGCGGCCATCGCGACGAGGAACATCTGCCACGGCGCATAGATGTCGAATGCCGGCGATCCGGCCACGTAGCCGGCGAACGGGCCGAGCAGGGTGTAGATGTACTTCTTCGTCTTGTAGGCGATGATCGCGCCGGTGATCGCCCCACCGGCCCACGCGAGGCCCAGATTGTTGAACGCGACGCCGATGCTCGTGTCCGTCATGTTGACGCCGACGAACCGCAACCCGGGCTCGAAGAAGAAGCCGCAGGACAGGATCACGAACGGAAGCCCGCCGATGATCATGACGAGGCCGATCGTGGTCATGCCGAGATTGGTGGAGCGGTACTCGCCGATCGCTGGGTGCGGGCGGTACATGCCGGGACGCTGCCCCACCGCTCGTACCAGCACGTAGGCCACCGCGCCGGCGAACACGTAGACGAATCCGGCCCCGAAGAAGTCGTGATATCCGAGGTTCGTGAGCGGTCCCGTGGAGCCCCAGGTCAGCCAGCTGAGGATCGAGGAGACGATCGCCGCAACGACCGAGACCGCGTAGAAGGCGGCAGGCTTGATCCTCTCCGTGACCGCGAGGTGGATGAGGACATTGATGATTCCGGCGAAGCAGGCCAGGAAGAAGATGAAGATCTGCTGATTGTTGATCCCGGGCGCGACCTCGGGATCAACATTCTGTGCGAGATCGGTGGCGAGCGTCCCGCCGAGCCACCAATCCTTGATCGACTGCCAGTACGGATCCGGCACGTCGAAAGCGACGTAGTACTGCCAGTTCCAGATCGCGAAGCCGATCAGGAAGTAGACGACGAAACCGATGAAGAACCCGATGACCTTCTGGATCACGCTGTCGAAGACGTTGACGCGCCTGACGCCGCCTATGTCCACGAGCAGCAGGCCCGCGAAGATGACGAGCGCTCCGGCCGTCCCCAACGCGTAGATGATGTTCTGCGTGACCTGGTCGACGGAGACCTGGTCCTCGAAGATCTGCTGCGCCTGAGCGAACCACGTGGGCATCAAGCCTTCTCCTTCGTTCAGCGAACCCTGGCTGTTCGACACGGGGGACCAGATCCCGCGTCATCGTCCGGAAGAGTCACCCCTCCTCGGTTTCGACCGACGCGATGGACCTCCCCTTCTCCCTTGGTGTTCGAGCACGTCTCGTACCAATTGGTACAGGACAGGAAGGTCTTCTACCACGGCGTTCGGACGCCGTCAACTGATCGGTCGGTCGTGGGCGCGCATCGTGGCCTGGGCCACGCCCGACGAGTAGGCTGGGGCGCGCCCGGCAGGGCATGGACAGGCCGGCCGCAATGCGATAGAAGCCCCTGTACATATTTGTTCGCTGGAACCCGTTCCGGGGGAGGACACGAATGGCGCGCGACCCGAAGTACGACATCCTCTTCGAGCCGATCCAGCTCGGGCCGAAGACGCTGAAGAACCGCTTCTACCAGGTGCCGCACTGCATCGGAGCGGGGTCCGAGAAGCCGGGCTTCCAGGCGTATCACCGCGGGATAAAGGCAGAGGGCGGCTGGGGCGCCCTCTGCACCGAGTACTGCTCGATCCATCCTGAGTCCGACGACACGATGCGCGTCTCCGCCCGGATCTGGGACGACGACGACGTCCGCAACCTGTCCGTGATGTGCGACCGCCTCCATCAGTTCGACGCGCTGGCCGGCATCGAGCTCTGGTACGGCGGCCCGCACGCCCCCTGCATGGAGTCGCGTCACAACCCGCGCGGGCCGTCGCAGATCCCGTCGGACTTCGAGGTCAACACACACCCGCGCTACATGGACAAGGACGACATCCAGCTCGTCCAGCAGATGTACGTCGACGCGGCGGTCCGGGCGCGCGAGGCCGGCTTCGACATCATCTACGTCTACGGCGCCCACTCCTACCTGCCGCTGCAGTTCCTCTCCCCCTACTACAACAAGCGCACGGACGAGTACGGCGGCAGCTTCGAGAACCGCGCCCGCTTCTGGAAGGAGTGCCTCGAGAAGGTCCGCGAGGCCGTCGGCGACGACTGCGCGATCGCCTCGCGGTTCGCTGTCGACACCCTCTATGGGCCGGCGTCGATCGAGGTCGGCGAGGACGGCGTGCGCTTTGTCGAGCACGTGGACGACCTGGTCGACATCTGGGACCTGACCGTGGGCGACATCTCCGAGTGGGGCCAGAACGCGGGCCCATCACGGTTCTTCGAGGAGAACCACGAGAAGCCGTACACGGGCCAGGTGAAGGAAGGCCGCCACACCAACAAGCCGGTGGTCGGCGTCGGGCGAATCACGAACCCCGACACGATGGTCAGGATCATCCAGTCGGGACAGTTCGACATCATCGGCGGGGCCCGGCCATCGATCTCCGACCCGTTCCTGCCGAAGAAGATCGAGGAGGGGCGGCCGGAGGACATCCGCGAGTGCATCGGCTGCAACCAGTGCATCTCGCGCTGGGAAATCGGCGGCCCGCCCATGATCTGCACGCAGAACGCCACCGCAGGCGAGGAGTACCGGCGTGGCTGGCACCCCGAGAAGTTCCACCCCGCCGCCAACCGGGAGAAGGGCGTGCTCGTCGTGGGCGCTGGGCCGGCCGGCATGGAGTGCGCGATGGTGCTCGGCAAGCGCGACATGGAGGCCGTGCACCTGGTCGAGGCCGACGCCGAGATCGGCGGATGCGTCAACTGGATCTCGCAGCTCGGCCACTCGGACGGCAACGAGAACATCTTCCGCGGCACGGCGCGCGGCCTCGGCGAGTGGAAGCGGATCGTCAACTACCGGCAGATCCAGCTCGACAAGCTGAAGAACGTCGACGTCCACACCGGCTCGCGCCTCTCGACTCAGGACGTGCTCGAGTACGGCGCCGAGATCGTGATCATCGCGACCGGCGCCCACTTCGCCACGAACGGCCTGAATCCGGCGACCCACGACGTGATCGAGGGCGCGGACGCGTCACTCGATTGGCAGCTGACGCCCGACCAGGTGGTGAAGGGCGAGAAGTCGGTCGGGAACCGGGTGCTCGTGCTGGAGAACGAGGGCTACCACATGGGTGTGTCGATCGCCCAGAAGCTCGCGGGCGAGGGGCACGACGTGCGCATCATCACGCAGCGTGGAGACGTCGCGACCTACATGGAGTACACGCTCGAGGCGCCGATGCTGCACCGGGACCTGCACCGCCTCGGCGTGGAGATCCACCCATACACGATGCTCGAGAAGATCGAGCCCGGCGTGTGCCACGCCTACAACGTCTGGAAGCCGGACCACAAGGAGCAGTTCGAGGTCGACTCGGTCGTGCTGTGCACCCAGCGGCTGTCCAACGACGAGCTCTACCACGAGCTGCGCTCGGACAAGGAGGCCCTGGAGCGCGAGGGCATCGAGGCGCTCTACATGATCGGCGACGCTGCGGCGCCGCGCATGATCCCGGACTCGATCTTCGACGGCCACAGGCTGGCGCGCGAGATCGACAGCCCGAACCCGGCGATGCCGCTCCCCTTCATCCGCGAGCGGCGGTTGTGGGGCGACGTGACGAACCAGGACTACGAGTCGATGCTCCAGAACACGCCCGACGTCGAGCCGATGGTCGTGGCCGCGAAGTAGCGGTCGCCCGCCGTGAAGATCGTCGTTCCGGTCAAGCAGGTGGCGGTCCTCGACGAGGAGTTCGAGGTGCTCGAGGACCGCCCCGGCGTGGACCCCGACGCGATCGAGTGGGACCTCAACGAGTGGGACAACTTCTCGGTCGAGGAGGCCCTGCAACTCCGCGAGGCGGCGGGGGACGGCGAGGTCGTCGTCGTCTCGGTCGGTGACGACGAGGCCGAGGAGGGCCTGCAGGCCTGCCTGGCCAAGGGGGCCGACCGGGGCGTGCGGGTCTGGGACGAGGAACTCGACGCCGCCGACCCGCTGGCGGTCGCCCAGGTGCTTGCGGCCGCGGTGGAGCAGGAGTCCCCGGACCTCGTCCTCTGCGGCGTTCAGTCGAGCGACGGCGTATACAGCGCGACCGGCATCGCCCTGGCAGAGCACCTCGGCCTGCCGCACGTGGCGGTCGTTAAGGGCCTCGAGTACGACGGCGGCGGGAACACCGCCACGGTCGAGCGCGAGCTCGAGGGTGGCCTCGTGGAGGTGCTTCGCATCGGGCTGCCTGCGCTCCTCACCATCCAGACCGGCATCAACGAGCCGCGCTACGCCACGCTCCGCGCCATCAAGCAGGCGAAGGAGAAGCCGCTCGAGGTGAAGGGCCTCGGCGACCTCGGGCTGGACGGCGGCGCGGTGGAGGCGGCGGCGGGGTCCCGCGTGCGATCGATGTCGCATCCGGACACCGGCGAGGGAGCGGAGATTCTCAAGGGCTCTCCATCCGAGGTGGCGGCGCGGATCGCCGAGATCGTGAAGGAGCGGATGAGCGGATGAGCGGCGTCCTAGTGATCGCCGAATCTCGCCAAGGGTCCCTCCGGGATGTATCGCTCGAGCTCATCGGCGCCGCCCGCGAGGTGAAGGAACAGGCCGGCGGCCGGCTGGCGGTGGCCGTCATCGGCGCGGGCGCCGGCGAGCACGCCGATGCGCTCGGCGCCGACGGGGTGGACGAGGTGCTCGTCGTCGAGACGCCGAACGAGCACTTCGAGCCACACGTGCACGCGGCGGCGGTCGAGGCCCTGATCGACGAGGAGGAGCCGACGCTGGTCCTTGCCGGCCACACGATCGACTCGCTCGGCTTCGCCCCGGCGCTGGCCGCCCGGCGCGGGCTCGGCTTCGCGAGCGACGTGACGCGCCTCGCCTGGGACGGCGGGCCCGTGGCCGTCCGCGGCGGCTACGGCGGCAAGGTGGACGTGGAGCTCGACTTCCCGGGCAAGGAGACCGTGCTGCTCCTGCTGCGAGCGGGGGCGTTCCCGGCCGTCGAGGGATCGGGGGCGGCGCGCTCGCGCAACGTCGAGGTGCAGGCCGAGCCACGCAGCGAGCACCTGGGCTTCCGCGAGGCGGACACGGGCGACGTGGACATCACGAAGGCCGAGTTCCTGCTCTCGATCGGCCGCGGCATCGAGGACAAGGACGCGCTCGAGCAGTTCGAGGAGCTGGCGGACAAGATGGGGGCCACGCTCAGCGTCTCTCGCCCGCTCGTGGACGCGGGCTGGGTCCCGAACGCCCGGCAGGTCGGGCAGTCCGGCAAGACCGTGAAGCCGAAGGTGTACCTCGCACTGGGCATCTCCGGCGCCGTGCAGCATCTGGCCGGCATGCAGACGGCTGAGACGATCATCGCGGTCAACACCGACCCCGAGGCGCCGATCTTCACCGTCGCCCACTACGGCGTGGTGGCCGACCTGTTCGACGTCGCGGACGAGCTGGCCGAGCAGTTCTAGCGTGAAGACGCGCGACGTCTTCTGGGACTTCGAGCCGGCGCTCGAGGTGCTGTGGTACGTGCTGGCGTTCCTCTCGACGCTGGTGTTCCTGTACGGCGTGGCCCGGCCGGTCGTGAAGTACGGCCGTGGACGGCGCGAGGGCCTGCCGCCGCGCTCCGAGCTGCCGGGGCGCATCCGGGACGCCCTTCGCATCCTGCTGAGCCACGTGACCGTGAAGCGCCGCGACGGCTACGCGGGGCTCGCCCACGCCGGGATCTTCTACGGCTTCCTCGTCCTGTTCATCGGGACCGTGATCCTGGCCATCAACACGGACCTCACCGAGCCCTTCTTCGGCTGGCGCTTCTTCGAGGGCGACTTCTACCTCGGCTACTCGATCGTCCTCGATGTCCTCGGCCTGGCGCTCCTCCTCGGCGTCGTGATGATGATGATCCGGCGCGGCGTCATCCGGCCGCGCAAGCTCGACTACGCGCGCCCCGACCGGGAGGGGGGGGAGACGCCGGAGCGCCGGGTGTACCGCGTCGGCGACTGGACGTTCGTAGGGATCCTGCTCGTCCTGGTGCTGACGGGGTACGTGCTGGAGGGCGCGCGGATCGCCATGGACGATCCGGGCTACAACGAGTTCTCTCCCGCCGGCTGGGTCGCCGCGCAGGGCTTCGAGGCGATGGGCGCGGGGGACACGGCGCTGACCGCGGTGCGCCACGCCCTCTGGTGGTCGCACGGCCTGCTCGCGATCGCCTTCGTGGCGGCGATCCCGTGGACGAAGGCCGCCCACATGCTCACGAGCTTCGCGTCGCTCGTCCTCCGCGACCCGCTCGCGGGGAAGCGGCTGCGGGCGATCCCCCCCGAGCGGGCCACCGAGCCGGCGGGCTACGGGGCGCTCGCCGACTTCAGCTCGGTTCACCTGCTGCACCTCGACGCGTGTACGAAATGCGGGAAGTGCCACGAGGCCTGCCCCGCGCTCGCCACCGGAAAGCCGCTCTCGCCGCGCGACGTCGTGCTCGAGCTGCGCGAGCAGTCGAACGCGGCGATGCGCGAGATAGGGATCGGCGGGGTGCTGGGCGTGCTGATCCGGCGGCAGGCGCCGGCGGGCGGCCTGTTCGCGGAGCCCGTGGTCGGCGACGACGGCGTGCATGTGGACACCGTCTGGTCCTGCATGCAGTGCAACGCCTGCGTCGAGGCGTGCCCGGTGGGGATCGAGCAGGCGCCGATCATCAACCAGCTGCGGCGCCGGCTCGTGGAGGAGGGGGAGCTCCATGCGAACCTGCAGTCGACGCTCCAGACGATCCACAAGTCGGGCAACTCGTTCGGCGAGCGCGCCCGCAGGCGGGGGCGCTGGACGGAGGAGCTCGACTTCGAGGTGAAGGACGCGCGCGAGGAGCCGGTCGAAGTGCTGTGGTTCGTGGGCGACTACGCGTCCTTCGACCCGCGCAGCCAGAAGGTGACGCGCTCGCTGGCGCGGATCTTCCGGGCCGCGGACCTCGACTTCGGGATCCTCTACGACGGCGAGCGGAACTCCGGCAACGACGTCCGCCGCGTCGGCGAGGAGGGCCTGTTCGAGGCCCTCGCCGAGCAGAACATCTCGACGCTCGCCGAGTGCGAGTTCGACCGCCTCATGACGAGCGACCCGCACTCGCTCAACACGCTCCGCAACGAGTACCCGGAGCTCGGCGGCGAGTGGCCGGTGGTCCACCACACGTCGCTGCTCCTCGAGCTGATCGAGTCCGGGCGGCTCCCGGTCGCGGGGCGCCTGTCATACCGCGTGACCTACCACGACCCGTGTTATCTGGGCCGCCACAATGGCGGCTACGACGCGCCGCGCGCGATCCTCGAGGCGCTCGGGTGCACGCTCGTCGAGATGCCGCGCAACCGCGACAACTCGTTCTGCTGCGGCGCGGGCGGCGGCCGAATCTGGATCCCGGACGAGCCGGGCACGGAGCGGCCGTCCGAGAGCCGGATCCACGAGGCGGTGGCGCTCGGCGAGATCGACTACTTCGTGGTCAGCTGCCCCAAGGACGTGACGATGTACGAGGACGCGATCAAGACCTCGGGGAACGCGGACCGGATCGAGCTGCGGGAGCTGACAGAGCTGATCGAGGAGGCCGCCGGGCGCGAGGCGCCGACAGGCGCGGGCACGGGAACGGCGTCGGGCTGACGGTCCGCCGGGGCGAATCACCGCACCGTCCCACTTAGGTGTTGCAGTGCAACAGTGGGATGGGACGGTAGACCAGGTGTGAGCTCGGTTCGGGCGACCGCCCAGCTGCTACCGGGCGACCACAGGCCGACCCTCTGACGGCTGGATCAGCGCCCAGCCCGTGCCGCTGAACCCCAGCTGGAAGCTCTCCCCCGAGCCGAGCCCGATCAGCGTCTTGGCCTGCACGTCGGCCCGGAGCGTGGTCTCGACGCCGCCCGACCAGGCGATCGCCGCCTGGGGGTCGGCGTAAGTGGGCGCCTCGGCCACGTCGAGCCTGACCGGCTCGCCGTCCGACACGAGCGCGACCAACCCCGTTCCCCGCAAGTGGATGTTGAAGAGGCCGCCGGCGAGGACGCCGGCGGTTCCGCCCTTCACGCGCGTCACGTCCCAATCGATGCCGGTCTCGAACGCGAGGATGTTCTCGCCGTTCACGGTGATCGAGTCGTCCTTCAGGCGAAGGACGTGAACGAGCATGGCCTGGCTCGCGAGGAACAGCTCTCCGGTGCCGGAGGCCTCCATCAGCCGCAGCTGCTCTCCGGTGGCGGCCTTCTTCAGCAGGCGGCCGAGCCCGCCGCCCTTGTGCTCGAAGTGGACGTCGCCCTGGTAGGCGACCATGGCCCCGTTCTTCGCCATCACGGACGTCTCGGACAGCTCGACCTTCAGGAGCCGTGGGCCCTGCAGGGTGAAGGCCTCCCCGGTCTCGACCTCGCCGTACCGGTCCAGCGCGGCATCTATCTCTGCCATTCGGTTCTCAACCTCCGAAGTTGTCTAGGAGGGAAGATAGCCGGGCCCGTTTCCTGCGCTAGAGGCTCACCGAGCCGTCCTCGTGAAGCGTCCAGCCAGGGTTGTGCGCGATCTCCCAGGGGTGGCCGTCGGGGTCCACCATGACGCCCGAGTAGCCGCCCCAAAAGGTCTCGCCCGGCTCACGCGCGATATCGGCGCCGGCCGCGCGCGCTTCCTCGATCACCGCGTCCACCGCGTCGGGCGAGGGGACCAGGTGGGCGAGCGTCACGCCGCCCCAGCCGGCGCCCTCCTGCACGCCGCTGTCCGCGGCGAGCTTCGCGCGGTCCCAGAGCGCGACGACCATGCCGCCGGCCTCGAAGAAGACGACGTCGGCGCCCGCTTCGGCCCCGGTCGTCCATCCGAGCGCCTCGTAGAACGCGCGCGAGCGCTCGAGATCGACGACGCCGAGCGTGATGAGACTGAGTCGCTGTTCCATGGGGGCCACGGTAGTGGCGGCCCGGGCAGGGGTCTTTGAGGAAACGGACGCCCGGCCTAGCCGGCGCCCAGCAGTCGCCCGGGCGACGCGCCGGCGAGGCGCGTGCACTCGACCGTCATATGGGCCTGGTCCGCGTACCCCGCGGCGAGCGCGAGGCGCGCGAGGTCGCCCCGGCTCACGCCGTCGCGGGCGAGCGCCAGCATTCGCTGGAAGCGAAGCACCCGGGCCAGGGTCTTCGGGCCATATCCCACCGCGACCCGGAAGCGGCGCCGGAGCTGGCGCTCGCTGATCCCGAGCTCTCCGGCCAGGCCGTTGATACGCGGCGGGTCCGGGCCACGCAGGAGCGCCACCGCTCCGGCCACCACGCGATCCGGGCCGCCGGCCCGCCGGCGCAGCTCGCCCTCGATCAGCTCGAGCCGCTCGTGCGACGAGGTCGCCTGGTCGAGGCGGTCCTCGAGGCGCCTCCCGCCGTCGCCCCACAGATCGGTGAGGGGGACGCGAAGGTCGCGAAGCTCTTCGGCCGGCAGCCCGAGGGTCGCCGCGCCCGCTCCGGGATGGAAGCGGACCCCGACCACGGTCGCCCCCGGACGCCGCCTGACCGGCGCCGGGCCGGTGTCCGGGCCCGCCACGACCACGCCGCGGCCGGGGCGCCACACGAGGTCCATGCACCCGTCCGGCAGCACCATGTCGCGGCGGTCGCGCCGGCTACCGGGACGAAGAAGCCACCGGCAGAGCAGATGCTCGCCGAGGTCGCGCGGCGGCGCGAGCTCACGGTAGGCGATGCCGTCGGGCTCCATGCCACTCAACGCTACCCGGCGTCGCCGGTGGCAAGGCGAGGGCGGGCCCGAATCCCGACGGATCTGCCTCTGATGCCGAGCCCATACATCGCGCGGGCACCGAGCGAGATCCGCTCTCCCCGGTACGGCGGGCCGTAGCGGTCGCGGAATACCGGCGTCGAGGCTTCGACGTCGAAGCCCCCCAGCCGGAGCGCCTTTCGGAGCCCCCGCGGATTGAATACGAACCACTCGCTGCCGTCGCGGCGGGCGTCGAGTCGAGCGAGCGGAGAGGGGAGGAGTGAGAGCGGGCGGCTGACCGTCTCGATGACGATCAGGTGGCCGCGGCAGACGGCGCGGACGGCCTCGAGCCCGCGGAACGGCTCGCGAAGCATCTGCAGCACGTAGCCCATCACGACGACGTCGAACTCGCCTACGTCGCTCGGATCGAGGTCGTACACGCTGAGCTTGCGGCACCTCGCGCGGGACCCGAGCAGGTCGGCGGCCACGCTAAAGGTCGGCCGCTCCCGCGGATCCACGAGATCGATTGCGACCACCTCGATCGCGCCCCGTCGCTCAAGCTCGAAGGCCCAGAAGCCGTCCATCGTTCCCACGTCGAGGCACCGCATGCCGCGCAGCGACGGAGGCCAGGGCATCCGCTCGGCGGCCGGCCTGAGGTCCCAGCCCCCCGCGGTGACGACCCCCGGCGCGACCTCGATCACGTGCCACCAGTCCAGGCCCGCGATGGCCTCCCGCGCCGCGCCGCCCACGCAGCCGACCCCTACGGCCGCGCTCCGGTCACCTCAGTCACCTTGCCGGTGTTGGCGTCGATGCGCACGACCGCGAGGCGCCGGTAGCCCTCGCCCCCCCGGCGGGGGATCGAGAGCGACACGATCCAGAAGGGCTTCGAGTCGAGTCCCTGCCGCAGCAGCCGTACGGCCGTGCGCGTGGGCTCAAAGTCCACCTCCTGCTCCGCGCGCTCGATCGCCTGCTCCTTCGTCAGCCGCACCTGTTCCTGCTGACAGGTGCGTGCGACGACGAAGGCGACCGCCAGCACGGCGAGCACGACTGCCACGCGGGGCCACGTCGCCCCGGTGACTCCCCGGGGGCGGGTGGGTTGTGCGGCGCCGCTCAGAGTGTCGGCCGGAACTCGTTCCCGATGTTCGTGAACAGCACGATGATCAGGACGAGGATCACGCACACGACTGAGAGTGCCAGCATCGCGACCTCGAACGACTTGACGTGCGTCTGCTTCTCGGGAAACTCGATCTGCCGGTTGTCGTATCCGTTGCCGATCATCTGTCTCCTACTCCTCCGGCCTCGTGACGCCGGGTTGCGGCGGAGCCGGCGGCTCGGGCGGGACGCCCGCGACGCGCGCGCCGATTCTGGCGGCGTGCCCGACCAGGCGCCGGTTCTCGTAGACGACCCACGCGACCAGCACCGCGACCATCACTACGATGCCGAGCCAGGTGAGGATGTAGTAGGCGGTCTCGGCCGCGGCGCCCTCATCGCCGTAAGTGCTGCCCGGGCCGAAGGTCATGAAGCCGGCGCAGTCCTCGTATCGAGCCTGGAGGATGAAGTCGGCCGAGTCGTCCGCAGGGGTCGCGCCCTCCCTCTCGACGACACAACTCGGCGAGCTGTTGATCAGGGCAGGCATGGCGTCCCCTTCCGTCTACGAATGGCGTGCTCGCGGGCCCGCTCGAGCTCCTCGCGGAGCACCCGGTCGGAGTCCGCCCGGCTGCCGTCGGGCTCGCGGAGGTACCCGCCCCCTTCGACCACCGGCTCCTCGGGATAGGGGTCGCCGCGACGGAGCTCCTCGATTCCCTCGAGCTCGAGCTGTCGGAGCCGGCGCGCCGTCCCCCGGAGGCGCGCGTTTTCATGCAGCACCGACGAGGCCAGCGCCGCGGCGACCACGATCAGAAGCGGTATGACGGCGATCTCACCCGACACGGCTACCTCCGCACTACCTCGCGCGCGGCGCCCGAGAGCACGCCGTCGGATGCCACGGGTGTGCCGTCGGGTTCGAGCACGACCTCCCCGGCGCGGGCGCTCTCGGGCAGGTAGAGGTCGGGCGCGTACTCGGCCACGTCGAGTCCCTCGAGCTCGACCTCGGGCGGGACGCGCAGCAGGTTCAGCTTCTTCAGGACGAACGAAGCGAACCAGCCGGTAAGGAAGCCGAGCGGCAGGAAGGTCGCGATGCCGACGAGCTGCCCGCCGATCGAGCTGTCGACGTTGTTGAAGCCGGTCGGATACCCGGCGGCGAAGACACCGACCCAGAAGACCCCCAGGAAGCCCGCCACGCCGTGGACCGCGACCGCGCCAACGACGTCATCGACACGCATCTTCTTCTCGAGCCAGGCACCTGCCCAGACCGTGAGCGCCGCGGTTGCCATGGCCAGCAGGTAGCCGAGCGTGGGAGCATAGACGTCTGCGCCGGCCGACACCCCAATCACTCCCGCGAGCCCACCCGAGACGGTCCAGAACGGGTCGCCACGGCTGGCGAAGTAGCCGCCGGTAAAGCCGCCCGCGAACCCGAACGTGATGATCATGGCGATCGAGCCGAGGGTGCTAGGGCTGAGATAGATGTTGGCCCAGCCCGGGAAGGCCGTCGAGGCGATGACGAGGCACGCCGCATAGAAGCCGTAGAACCCTGTGAAGATCAGCATCAGCCCCATGATCGACATGTGCAGGTTGTGCGGCCTGAAAGAGCGGGCCAGGCCTTCTCGCGTGTACTTCCCTATTCGCGGTCCCAGGTTGAAGACCACGCCGAGCGCGAAGGCGCCGGCGACGCCGTGAACCACGCCCGAAGCGATCGAGTCGTGGAAGCCGAAGCGCAGGGTGAGCCAGCCGCCGGCGCTCCAGCCCCATGCCGCATCGAGGATCCACACGACCGAGCCGAGTAGCGCCGCGAGCAGCAGATAGGCAGAGAGGCGGATGCGCTCGAGCGTCGCGCCGGACATGATCGACGCCGTGGTCCACGAGAACAACAGGAAGGCCAGGAAGAAGACCAGGTTGATGTTGTTGGTGAGGTTCGGCCCGAAGGCGTCGCTCCAGGGGATGCCGCCCTGGCACGCGACCGACGTGAAGTCGCTCGAGTTCGGACCGATCGGCGGGATCCCGTTCTGGTTGCAGTTGTAGATCCACCAGCCGAAGTAGTAGAAGGTCGGCGTGACGACGGCAATCGTGAGGATGTTCTTCATCGCCGTGGCCATCACGTTCTTGCGCCGCACGGCCCCGGCTTCGTAGGTCATAAAGCCCACGTGGATGAGCCACATGACGACGACCGTCCAGAAGTAGAACTGCTCGCCCAGGATCGCGCTGTCCAGCGTCTGGGCCTCCTCGATGGCCTCGATGCGCTGGACCTGCGCCAAGACGAAGTCGATCACGCCGCGTCCTCCATGCCCGCCGCCACAGCGCGCGGCGCGGGCTCAAGACTGCAGAACATTGCGACCGTAACCCGGGCATATGCTCTTGTGCAATGTGCGATCCGGCCGTCGTTCAACACCTTCGTACGTGTGATTCACACATAGGGTGCGCAGCGCGTGCCGGTTACGATGGCGGGGACTCCACGAGGAAGGGCCCCTTTGACGCTTCCTTCGACCACCGCCGGCGCGGACGCGCTAGAACGCGCGCGACGCGAGAACGAGACCCTCTACGCGGTCATCAAGACGGTCTCGTCGTCGCTCGACCTGGATCGCGTGCTGCGCGGGATCGTGGACATCGCCACCGACGCGACCGGCTGTCACGCGTGCTTCATCTACTTCGTCGAGGGGGAGCGACTCGTCCTGCGCGCCGCGTCCGCCCGGTACGCACGCTTCGTGGGGGAGGTCGGCTTCGGGCTCGATGAGGGTCTGACCGGCTGGGTCGCGCGTACGGGGAAGCCCGAGTTCATCCGCGAGAACGCGCTCCGCGACCCGCGCATGCGCTACGTCCCCGAGCTGGAGGAGGAGAGCTTCCAGTCGATGGTCGCGGTGCCGATCCGGGCGAAGGCCGGCGAGGTGATCGGTGTGGTCGTATTGCACACCGAGGCGCCGCGCGAGTTCGACGACGACGTCCTGAACTTCCTGGTCCACACGGCGTCGCTCGTGGCCGGAGCGATCGAGAACGCCCAACTCTACGAGGAGACGAGCCGGCGCGTGGAGGCGCTCACCACGCTCATGCAGCTGAGCCAGGCGCTCGCGGCCGTGACGCTGCGGGAGGACCTCTATGACGCGGTCACCGGCGGCGCACGCGACCTGCTCGACGCGGACGCCTGCCAGATCTACCGCCTCGATCCCGACACCGACGAGCTCGTGCTCGCCGGCTCGGATCCGCCGGACGCGCCGGCGCTGAGCCCGCGGCCGGGGGGCACTGCCCTCGTGCTGAGCCTCATGCGGCGCGCGAATGGGCGAGGCCGCGGCGGCCGGCGCCGGGCGGCGCGTGTGCTCCGCCCGGACGTCGACGAGAACGACCTCCTCGCCGCCCCGCTCGTGGCCGGGGAGGAGCAGCTCGGGATCCTCTGCTGCGTTCGGTCGGGGCGGGAGTACACGGACGAGGACGCCGAGCTGCTCGCGGCGGTGGCCAACCAGACCGCGGTGGGCCTGAAGAAGGCCGAGCTGATCGAGCGCCTCACGGCCGAGAACATCGTGAAGGACATGTTCGACGCGCTCGCGGCGGGCTCGGTCGCCGCGGCCGAGGCGAAGGCGGGAGAGGCGCGCTGCGATCTGAGCCGGCCCCACCTCTTCCTGCATGTGGAGCGGGCGCCGGACGCCGCGGTCGACGCCCCGGCGTGGCCGGAGCTCACCGCCCGCCTGCAGGCGCGGCTGCGGCGGGCCTGTCCGCGTGCGTTCTTCGACGCCCGCCACGATCAGATGCGCGTACTGGCGCCGCTTCCGACGGGCCAGGACGCGGCCGCGCGACGCCTGCGGGGTGAATGCGAGCAGCTGGCGCGCGAGGAGCGCGTCGTGATCGGCCTGAGCGACGTCGACCGCGGCGCCACGGGCGCGCGGCGGCGGATGCGCGAAGCCGCCGACGCGGCGCGCATCGGTCGGTCGCTCGTGGCGGGCGGCGGCGCCGTCTCGTACGACGCGCTGGGCGCGTACAAGTACCTCGTCCACCTGGAGCTCGACCAGGCGCCGCACGATCGGTACCGGGAGTCGGTCGACAAGCTGATCGAGTACGACAGACGGCGCGACGCGCGGCTCTTCGAGACGCTCGAGCAGTTCCTCGCCGACCGCTGCAGCGTGACGGCCAGCGCCCGGGCCCTCTATATCCATCCGAACACGGTCCGGCAGCGGCTCGACCGCATCCAGCGCGTGTCCGGGCTCCAACTGCCGAACGAGGACTTGCTGTCGCTCGAGCTCGCGCTAAAGCTCGCACGGCTTCACCGCCTGCGCTCGGGGAGAGCGTAGGGCGCCGGTGTCAGGCCTCGCGGCGCCGCCGGCGCCGAACCGTCAGCCAGATCCAGAACATCCCGAACCCCACCACGTGCAGCAGCAACACCAGCAGGCACCACCACGCCTTGTAGAGAAAGGGGAGATCCTCCTCGCGCCAGAGCTCGAGGCCCGTCAGGTACACGAGGACGAGCAGGGCCACCAGCATGATCGGCGGCACCTGTCCGGTGAGCACGAAGAAGACCATCGCCGCGGCCACTGTATACGCGGCTGAGGGCCCCGATGACCCGCGACGCCATCTCGACGCTCAGCCTGCTTCTGGCGGCCGCGCTCGTCGCCCGCTTCCTCGCGAGCGTCCTGCGGGTCCCCGAGATCCTCCTGCTCGTGGCCATGGGCGCCCTGTTCGGGCCCTCGGTCCTCGACATCGTGGACGTCCCGCTCGACTCGATCGGCGCCCAGCTCATGTTCACGCTCGGCGTCTCGCTCATCCTGTTCTACGGGGGGCTCAACCTGTCGCTCCCACTGCTGCGCCGGGTGTGGGTCGGGCTCGGGATGTTGGTGGTCCCCGGGGTGATCATCACGACGGTGATCGTCGGGGCGATCGCCTACCTCGTGTTCGACCTGCCGTGGGAGGCTGCGCTGCTCGTCGGCGCGGTGCTCTCGCCGACGGATCCGGCGATCCTGATCCCGCTCTTCGTCCGGTCGCGGCTTCGCCCGAAGGTCGCGCAGACGGTCGTAGCCGAGTCCGCGTTCAACGATCCAACGGGGCCGCCCTGGCCCTGGCGCTGGCGGGAGTTCTCGTGACCGGCGACAGCTCGCTCGCCGCGCCGGTCGGGGAGTTCGCGGCGGACCTCGCGATCAGCACGGTGATCGGCGTCGTGGCCGGACTGCTGCTCTCGCTTGCCATCTCGAGCCACCGGACGGGAATCTGGCGCGAGTCGTCCGCCCTGGCGGTCCTCACCGTGGTCACGATCAGCTACTTCTCGCTCGACACCGCGGGCGGGAGCGGCTACCTGGGCGCGTTCCTGGCGGGGCTGATCGTCGGGAACATGGGTCACCTCGGCCTCGCCATGCACGAGGAGCACGAGCGGGTGATGCGAGCGTTCGCGTTCAACCTGGCCGACCTGATAACGCTCTTCGTCTTCGTGGTCCTGGGGGCGAACATCCCGTTCGGCGCCCTCGGCGACAACTTCGTCCCCGCCCTCGCGGTGCTCGCGGCGCTGATGCTGGTCGCGCGGCCGGTGACCGTGCTGGCCTGCACCCTCCCCGACCGCGGCGGCGCGTGGACCGCACGGGAGCGTATCTTCCTCTCCTGGACGCGAGAGACGGGCGTGGTCCCGGCCGCGCTGGTCGGCGTGCTGGCCGGGCTTGGCGTGCCGCACACCGAGGTCTACGCGAGCGTGGTGGCGCTGGCGATCGTCCTCACCCTGCTGCTCCAGGCGCTGCCGGCGGCCTGGCTGGCGGGACGGCTCGGGCTGCTCGACGCGCCCCGGACCGTGCCGGTGGCCACGCGGAGTGCCGCCTGACCCGGGCCGCCCTGGCGCCGCGCCCTACGACCAGAAACGGTCGCTCTCGGCCGGCTTCGCGTCGACCATGCGCCATTCGCTGATCCGGCCACCGCTGATTCGCAGCAGGGTGGGGCCTTCGGCCCGAGGCGTCTCGCGTACCAGTACAGCGACCAGGCCGGGGCCGGCAATAAGCGCGTCTGGCGGGACGCGGTCGGGCGGATCGGCGGTCAGCGCCGGGGCGGTGGTGGGTCTTTCGGGGAGTCCAGATGGGCGGGGTCGTGGCTGCTCGTCTCGAGTGCCTCGATCGTCCAGCCGAGTGGCTCGAACACCTCGCGGATGGTGCGGTCGACGTCCCCTTCGCGCCCGGTCTGGGCCAGCTCGAGCCGCTCCGCGCCGTGCCCGCGGCGCACGGCGTTGATCAGTTCCTCGGCTCGCTTCCAGCTGAGCGCGACGCTCTCGCCCTCCTTGCTCCACTTGTTGTCGGCGAGCGCACGGTACAGCTCGAAGCAGAACTTCTCGTCGCGGACGCGGTCCTCGAGCCGCTGCAGGTCCGACTGCAACAGCTGAAGGCCAACCTCAGGGATGCCGAACGTCGCCTCGATTCTGCGAAGTGTGAAGGCGAGGCGGGGGAGATTTCAAGGGGCATGACACCATGCTGCGAGGCGACCGAAGGAGGGACATGGCCGGCCTCACGCTCAGGTCAGAAATCAGCAGCCGCTTCGCGATGGGCACGCGTGTCCGGGTTCGGAGCGAGTTCGAGGTCGCGCGCTGTTCGCGCGGCGCCGGTGACGAGTCGGGCGCCGGCTTCGAGCCAGCGCGCTGACCATGGCCTACACCAGGGACGAGATTCGGGAGGCCGTCGAACGGGCGGGAGACGAACACTGGCAGGCGCTGATTCGACATCATGAGGATGCGTATCCGGCGAGCCGGCCCACCCCGGGCGACGTCTGTCGAGCCGAGGCCGAGCGGCTCAACCAGCTCGGGCTCGGCGACGCCGAGGACCTCACGCTGACCGAGACCCGCGTCGAGCGCACCGACTCCACCGTTCGCATCGTTCACCTCTTCGAGTACGGACCTCACAACGCGCGCCTGCTGACGGAGCCGTTCGAGGGGTACGGAGGAGAATGAGCGTGAAGAGTTAAATGGTACGGTCGCCCTAGAGGCTCTGAACCCGTAACAAAAGGAGGGGTTCATGGGTTTGCCCCGCTTTAGCCGTCAGGAATTGACATTCCTCCTGGTGGTGCCTCTCGCCTGGGCGGTTCTGCTCCTGTTCCATCCCGCGGTCGACGACCCGGTCTACGACTCGCTGGCGGACGACCGGACCGCCTTCTTGGTCGTGCATCTCGGGATGCTCGTATTCATCGGTCTGATCGGTGCCGCCCTCTATCTGCTGGTGCGAGACCTGCCGGGGACAGGGGCCACGATCGCTCGCTATGCGATCGGCCCGTTCATTCTCTTCTACGCCGCGGGGGAGGCCGTGCTCGGGATTGCGACCGGTGTGATCGTCGACCACGGTGACGAGGTTCCCGCGGCCCAGGAGGAAGGCGTCGCCAGCTCGGCGCAGGCGCTCTGGGATGACTTCGTCGCCGGTGATCTCCTGATCGGCCTCGGCGGCCTGGCTTGGATCGTTGCGATCATCGGAGCTGTGATCGCCTACAAGCGCGTGGGAGCGCCATTGCCGGTCCTCATTCTCTTGGGCTTGTCGGCGTTCGTCGCGGCACACGATCCGCCCATCGGGCCGATCGCCCTCGTGTGCTTCGCGGGTGCCGTGGCGCTGATCGCACGCGGTCAACGCGCGCCGGCTGCCCGAGCCTCGGCGGTCCCCGGCGCCTGACCGGGCACTGGTGGCCTGCTCTGGCTGCATGAAATTGTCGTCGATGACTCGTACGACCGGCCACGCGGTACTACCCGGGCGGCACCCGGGGATCCGGCCAGGGGGACTCGCCGTCGGGGCTGGCCAGGACGACGAGGTAGCCATCCGGATCGCGTAGCCACACCTCGCGATGTGCTGGTCCGCCGGGGCCGTCGGGCGGGTTGCGGTGCGGCGGGCGCACCACGTCGGCGTGAAGCGCGTTGGCGCGATGGATCGCGTCATCGAAGTCGTCGATCTCGAACCAGAGCGCTACGCCGTTCCCGTACGGTCGCGACGACGCGTCGCCGATCCTGCCGTGGTGATGCTCGACATCGAAATTGTGCAGCTGCAGGACGAGAGTCCCACGGTGAAGGAGGCGTTCGTACTCGTCGCCGCCGTGTCCGCTCTCGCAGCCGAGCAGCTGCTGGTACCAGCGACTGCTCCGCGGTACGTCGGTGACCGAGATGAGCGGCTGAGGGCGCATCGACGTGCGGCGAGTTAGCGCAGCGGGACTGGGGTCAATACCCGTAAGAGTTGCCGCGGACGTTCCATCGCAGCCCGGGCGTCATGAGCTCGAATATCTCTCACGGGATCCGCTTCGTGAAAAGGACGGTGAAGAACGCCACGATCGTCAAGACGCCGGTCAGCCAATAGAGCACGGCGGCAACTAAGAGATACGGGATCGCCAGGAGCCACTGCACCAGAGGCCGCCAGGTCGCGACATGCTCCGGATAGTCGATGTTCGCCCGCACCGGGTGGTTCGGATCGTCGGCGAGCGAGAACGGTGGGTAGGCATCGGTCATCACGTGAAAGTAGGCGAGCACGCGGTAGGACCACCTGAACTTTCCAAGCAGGTAGTCGAAGGCGCCTCGCGGCCACCGTCGCATGAATAGGACGGCGAAGAATCCATACAGGAGCACGAAGCGGGATGGCCAGCAACCATTTGACCAGTGGCAGCCACCGGTTCAGCTCGGTCGGGTAGGTGATTTCGAGCCCGGCCGGGTAAGGCGGCGACGGAGGGCCTGCCGGATCGGGCACGGCAACTGCCTCGGAAACTGTGACTTCGCCAGGAGGCGGCACATACGGCGGTGGCTTCTCCGGCGCAGGGGGTACGGGTGACTGTCCTTCGGGAAGCTTCTCGGGAGTGTTCACATGACAACACTAACCCGCCCGAACAGCCGGGTTGAGACATTCGTCTGGCGCGCGGAGAGGGCGTGACCGACGAGGCGGCGGCGGCTCGCCGCCCCGGTGCCGGCGAACGCTTGAGCCCTCACATCGCGGTCGGCAAGGCGTCCGGTACGAGCACGACGAGCGTCCCGTAGGCCACCAGCGCGAGAGCCGCGAGCTGCGACGCCCGGCGCCCGAACGGCAGCGACTTCTCGGTGAAGATGAGCAGGACGATGGCGGCCAGGATCGCCACGTTCGTCATGCCGAGCGGAAAGACGATCACGAAGAACAACCAGCAGCACCCGAGGCAGTAGAGGCCGTGCTCCAAGCCCATGCGAAGCGCGCCGCCGTAGCCATCGCGCCACGACGTCAGGACGAACGCCATCGGTGCACGGCACTTGGACAGGCAGATGTCCTTCAGGGGTGAGAGCTGGTAGAGGCCCGCCAGGATCAGCACTCCGCCGCCGATCCGAGCGGCGTTGTCCATGACCCACATCGAGTCGTCGGCGAGCTCGGTCGCTCCAAGCGCGGCGGCGTAGGCGAGCGCTCCGAACGTGGTCCAGATAGCGAGGTAGGAGCTGACGAAGACCCAGGTCGGGACGTACGGCTTGCCGCCCTGCAGCTTCCTCTGCTGGACGTGGGCGAAGGTCAAAATCATCGGCGCGGCCGTGGGGAACATCATCGCCACCATCATCGCCACCCAGATGGCGAGGAACAGCGGCGCGGCCATGTCCATCGTCAGCATGTTGTCGGCGTCGTCCATGCCGGTCATCGAGGACTGCCAGACGAGGATCGCCCACGCCGCGGCCGCGAGCACGAGCAGCGAGCTCAGGATCCATGCGCGGGCGCGAGCCAGCGGGAGCGAGGCCCGCACTCCCTCGCCGCGTCCAACCGGCCCCGCGGTCAAGGTCAGCCCTCGTCCGGTCCGGACCAGTCGAACGGGAAGTGCTTGCTGGAGCGGCCGGGCCAGCTCCACTTGAACCCGAACGCCTCCACCTCGTCCTCCCTGGCGGTGGCCCACGTTGCGACCTGGCCGGGGCCCACCTCCGCGCCGGGCGCGTTGTGGACCTGGACCCGTGCTCCCTCCGGGGCGGTCGGGCCGGTCAGCGCCTCGGCGCTGCCGCGCGCCTTACCGGGAACCTCCACCCGCCAGTGGGAGAGGTCGTCGGCGATCTCGAAGTCGATCTGCGCAAACTCGATCCCGCGCACCTCGTCGATCAGCTGGGCGAACCCCCCAGGCCACCCGCCTGCCTCGCCGCCGAAGATCGTCTGCAGCGCCTCGCGCTGGGGCTCGTCGGCCCGTTCGTCGATGAAGAACCCCATCGAGGGCCTGCCTTCACCCGTCCAGATGTTTCCCTCGAACGAGCCCACCGCGACGACGCTGAGCCCATCGAGCGTCACGTCGCCGTAGGTGCCCTCGCGGACGTGCCACGCGAGGATGCCGTCGCATTGCCCCTCGTCGGGTGCCTGGGCGAAGGTGCACCCGGAGGGAACGCGGCACCGGCAGACGTCAAACCAGTCGCCGGTGAGTCGCCAGGATGGAACGTCGGCCATCGGGTCCTCCTCGCCGTCGGATCTGACCGGGATCCTTCCACCCTCGTGACGGGAGATCAACCGGGTCCGGCCGACCTTCTGGCACCGCAGCCGGCACGACCCGCTACCAAGACCCCGGCCGCGCGGGCTACCGTCCCATCCTGGTGTTGTCCTGCAACAGCAAAGTGGGACGGTGCCGTCGAAGCGGCGGGCGCTGGTCGGGCCGCGCGGCGCGCGGCGCCTCTGGCTAGCCGGCGGCCGCCAGCGCCGGCCGATCTGCGAGCACGGCGTCGAACGCCTCGAGCACGCGGTCGGCCGTCTCGATCGCCGCGTTGGGTCCCATCAGCCCGATCCGCCACATCGGCGGCGCCGCAGGCCCGAGGCCGCCGCCGACCTCGATCCCGTGCTCGCGCAGTAGGCGCACCTGGACCTCCTTACCGTCGACGCCGTCGGGTACGCGCACGGCGGTGAGCTGGGCGAGCTGGTGAGCGGTGTCCGCAATGAGCTCGAGTCCGCGCGCCGCGAGCTTCCGCTGCAGGTGGGCGCCGGCCTCCGCGTGCCGCGCCCAGCGCGCCTCGAGTCCCTCTTCGTCGAGCAGGCGCAGCGCCTCGTGGAGCGCGTAGATGGCGAGTATCGGCGCCGTGTGGTGATAGGTCGCCGGCCGCTCGACCCAGTAGCGCTCGAGCATGAGGAGGTCCAACGAGAAGGGCGCGGGCAGGCGGCGCGTCCGCACGCGTTCGAGCGCGGCCTCGGACACCGCCACCGGCGACATCCCCGGCGGCGCCGAGAGGCACTTCTGCGTGCAGGAGTACGCGTAGTCAACGCCCCACCCGCCGACGTCGAGCGGGGAGCCGCCGAGCGACGTGACGCAGTCCGCCATCAGCAGTGCGTCGCGGCCGCGCATCTCCGCCCCGAGCTCGGCGAGGGGATGCTCCACTCCTGTCGAGGTCTCGGCATGAACCACCGCCACGAGGCGGGCCCGCGGGTGCCGGTCGAGCTCGGCCAGGATCCGCTCGTTGGGAACCGCCTCGCCCCACCCGGCGGTGACGGCAATCACCTCGGCGCCGTATCGTCGCGCGATCTCGGAGATGCGCCGCCCGAAGTAGCCGCTGCGGGCGACGATCACGGTGTCGCCCGGCTCGACCAGGTTCGCGATCCCCGCCTCCATGCCGGCCGTTCCGGTCGACTGGAGCGGCAAGACGAGCCCGTCGGGCATGCGATAGGCACGCCGTAGTAGCGCCACCACCTCCAGGAGGATGTCGTGGAGATCCGGGTCGAGGTGACCCAGCATCGGCTTGCGCATGGCCTCGAGCACCGACGGTTCGACGTTCGTAGGGCCGGGGCCGCAGAGCAGCCGCTCGGGCGGGTCCAGCGGAAAGACGGGATCGCTCATAGCCCCCCAGGGTCGCGCACCATCACTTCGAGTACAACCAAAGATTCGATGGATGAATAAGGGGATCTTCTATCTATCGAACCTGAGGTGACAGCCAGACAAATTCGTCTATTCGAGCTTGCCAACGGGCGCGATCATCGCTGTACTCCCGCGGATGGTCCCCACCAAGACCCGCCTCCACCGCAGCGAGCTGGCCGTCCCCGGCAGCAACGTGCGGATGCTCGAGAAGGCGCCGGCCCTGGGTGCCGACGTGGTCATGCTCGACCTCGAGGACGCGGTCGCGCCCGACGAGAAGGAGCAGGCGCGGCGAGGCGTCATCGACGCGCTGCTCGAGCAGGACTGGTCTCGGTGCTCGGTCTCCGTGCGCATCAACGGGCTCGACACACACTGGTGCTACCGGGACATCGTCGACGTGGTCGAGCAGGCGGGCGATCGGATCGACGCCATCGTGATCCCGAAGGCGAGCGGCGCGGGCGATGTCCACCTCGTCGCGACGCTGCTCACCCAGATCGAGCACGCGATGGGCCTTCGCCGCAGGATCGCGCTCGCGGTGCTGATCGAGACAGCGATCGGAATGGTGAACGTGGACGAGATCGCCACGGCCTGTCCGGAGCGGATGGAGGCCATGATCTTCGGGGTCGCCGACTACGCCGCTTCGATCCAGAGCCACACGGCCTCGATCGGCGGCGTGGATCCCTCCTACTCGGTGCTCACCGACCCGGACGGAGGCGACGAGCGCGAGCGCCACTGGGGCGACCAATGGCACTACCCGCTCTCGCGCATCGCGGTCACCTGCCGGGCCCACGGCCTCCGCCCCATCGACGGGCCGTTCGGCGACTTCACGGACCGCGAGGGCTACCTGGCCGCGGCCCGGCGCGCGGCCGTGCTGGGCTACGAGGGCAAGTGGGCGATCCACCCGTCGCAGGTGCCGCTCGCGAACGAGGTGTTCACGCCGGCACCGCGGCTCGTTGATCGCACCCGCCGGATCGTCGAGGCGATGCGCGAGGCGGCCGCGGAGGGGAGGGGCGCCGTATCGCTCGACGGACGCCTCGTCGACGCGGCGTCCATCCGGATGGCGGAGAACCTGCTCGCCAAGCTCGAGCAGATCGAGGCGCGAAGCGGTCAGCCGAGCGACGCGAGCGGAGCGGACCGAACCGCCGCGTCGGCGTAGCCGCCCGGCCGACGGCCGCTCAGGACCGGGGCCGGCTCTTCTGCGTGTCGTAGAGGGGGAACGGGGCGACCGTCGCCCCCACCGTGCCGTCCCCCAGCGCCACCTCGACCGTCGTCCCCTCGGCGGCGAGGTCGCGGTCGATCGCGGCCATGGCGATCTGATCGCCGAACGTCGGACTCTTGCACGGGCTCCGCACGATCCCGACCTCGTCGCCGTCCTTGGTGACCGCGGCACCGTACTCCGGGGTCTCGTCGCCCTCCGGCCGCAGCGTCGTGAGCAGCCGCGGCGTGCCCTCCTCCGCGATCCGCTTCAGCGCCTCCTTGCCTATGAAGTCGCCCTGCTTGTCGACCTTCACCATCTTTTCGAGCCGGACCTCGAACGGGTCGGTCTTGTGCTGGAAGTAGTCGACGTCGGGGAAGAGGAGCCCTGACTCGATCCGGATCGTCTCGATCGCTGAGAGCCCGATCGGGCGCATGCCCTCGGGCTTGCCGGCCTCGAGTACGGCGTTCCACAGATCGGCGGCGGCGTCGGGCTTGCAGTAGAGCTCGTAGCCGAGCTCGCCGGAGTAGCCGGTTCGCGAGACCATGCACGGCACCCCCCCGACCTTCACCTCCTCGGGCAGGAATCGGAAGTAGCGGAGCTCCGTTAGGTCCGTGCCCTCGGTGATCGGCGCGAGGATGTCGCGCGACTTCGGGCCCTGCACCTGGAGGTGGGGCATGTCGGCCGTCACGTCCTCGATCTGCACGTCGAGCCCGCGGTCGGAGGCGACCTTCCGATACCAGTCGAGGTCCGAGTCGTAGCTCGTGATCGAGAAGCAGTGGTCGTCCGCGTACTTGAAGATCGTCCCGTCCATGATCATCTGCCCGTCCTCGTCGCAGATCGCGCCATAGCGCACCTGGCCCACGTCGAGGGCGGCCATGTCGTTCGTGAAGAGGACGTCGGCGAGCGCCAGCGCGTCCGGTCCCTTCATGTCCCACTTGCGAAGCGGTGACTCGTCCCAGATGTTGGACGCGTTGCGAGTGGCCTCGTGCTCGGCGACCGGATCGCCGAAGTGGTCCGCCCAGGCCCAGCCCTCCCAGTCGGTCCATTCGGCGCCGAGCTGATCCTGCACGTCGTAGAAGGCGCTCCGGTGCAGCGCGGTCGTCGACATTCCTCTCCTCTCCTGGACGAATTTGTGCAGCGCCGGACCCTACCGAGGGGAAGGGGTCCGCACAAGCCTCCTGCCCTAGGCACACAGGAGGTGCCCAGGGCAGGACGGTCCAACGACTGGCACTACCATCGCCCGCCGTGGCCCCGCTCCCCGAGAAGCCGCTCGGCGAGGTCCTCGAAGACGTCGCCGCCGCCACGCCCGCGCCGGGCGGCGGCTCGTCGGCTGCCGTCGCGGGCGCGCTCGGCGCGGCGCTGGTGGAGATGGCGGCGCGGTTGGGACTGGCGCGCGGGGCGGAGGTTCCCGCGGAGGCGCCCGAGCGGGCGCACGAGCTTCGGGCGCGGGCGCTCGAGCTCGCGCAGGAGGAGCTCTCCTCGTACGCGCCGGTGCTCGAGGCGCTCCGGCTCCCGGAGAACGATCCGGAGCGCCCCGCCCGGCTCGAGGACGCCCTCGGCGCCGCCGCCGAGAGCCCGCTCGCGATCGCGGAGGCCGCGGCGGAGACCGCCGAGCTGGGCGCCCGCGTGGCGGCCGGAAGCCGCCGGGACGTTCGCGGCGACGCCATCACCGGCGCCGTGCTTGCCGAGGCGGCCGCGACGGCCGCCGCGGGGCTCGTCGAGATCAACCTCGAGGGGCGCGGCGACGACCCTCGGCTCGAACGCGCACGCGAGGCGCGGCGGCGGGCGGAGGAGGCGCGGGCGCGAGCGGCGGCTACCTGATCCGGCGTGCCATCTCGCCGGTGTCGTAGCCGCCGAGCCCTTCCACCTCCGCCCTGAACGCGGGCGAATCGAGCAGCTCCCAGAGCGGGGCGACGAGATCGCCGTCCAGGGTCTCCCGGGCGAGCACGAGGTCATAGGGCTCCCTCGCGACCGGGACGAAGTCGAGCCCGAACGCGCGCGCCGCGGCGAGCACACCGAGGCCGCAGTCGGCCCGGTCGGCCGCGACCGCGGCGGCCACCGCCAGGTGCGTGTGCTCCTCACGCTCGTAGCCGTGGACGGCGGCGGGCTCGATTCCGCGCCGGGCGAGCTCGTGGTCCAGGAGGACGCGCGTGCCCGCCCCGCGCTGGCGATTCACGTAGCGCAGGCCGCATCGGACGAGGTCGTCGATCCCGGCCAGGCCGAGCGGATTGCCTGGCGCGACGATGAGGCCCTGCTCGCGGTGGGTCAGCCGCACCACTGCGAGGTCGCGGCCGGGCAGCAGCCGATCGACGTAGGGCAGGGTGTACGCGCCGCTGGCGGGGTCGAGGAGGTGCGAACCAGCCAGGTGGCAGAGGCCGTCGCGCAGGGCGGTCAGGCCGCCGAGCGAGCCCACGTTCGACGAGGCGAGGGTGAGCCGCGGGTCGCGCTCGCGCAGGGCCGAGGCGGCCAGGTCGAGCACGAGGTCGTGCGATCCCGTGACGACGATCGTCCGCTCGATCTCACCCACCCCGCGCAGCAGCCGCACCTCCACCTGCTCGCCGGGGTGATGGCCCTCCAGCGGCGCGGGTACCACGAGGAGGCCGTCGGCCCGCACGAGCGAGGTGAGGACCCCGGCGCCGCGCGGCAGCGGGGTGGCCACGAGCTCGCCGCCCACGCGGCCGAGCCGCACGCGCACCCAGTCGTCGACGCCCATCGCCGAGGCGAGCTTCCGGGCCAGGCGAGCGCGCGCCCGCGGCCAGTCCGGCGGCGGCGCGCCCTCGAGGCGGGCGAGGAGCGGCGCGGCGAAGATGTCGAAAGTCAGCGCCGCGGAGACCGGGTAGCCGGGCGCGCCCAGCACGGGCGTTCCATCCGCCGCGCCGAGGACCACGGGGTGTCCGGGCTTCACGGCCACGCCGTGCACGGCGAGCGTGCCCACCTCGGCGACGACGGCGGCGGTGTGGTCGTCGCGGCCGGCGCTCGAGCCGGCGATCACGATCACCAGGTCCGCCTCCGCGGCGGCGGCGCGCACCGCGGCGGCGATCCGCTCCGGATCGTCCGGCACGATCGCGTGCCGGGCGGCCGCGCAGCCGGCCTGCTCCACCTGCGCCGCGAGCATCAGCGAGTTCGTGTCGGGCAGCTCGCCGGGTCCGAGCTCCGATCCGAGCGCCCGGATCTCGTCCCCGGTGGGGATCACCGCGACAACCGGGCGGCGCCGGACCACGACCTCGGTCGCCCCGGCGGCTCCGGCCGCGGCGACGTCCACCGGGCGCAGCCGGTGGCCGGCCGGCAAGAGCAGCTCCGCCGCGCTCGCGTCCTCGCCGATCGAGCGCACGTGCTGGTAGGGCGGGGCTGCCGCGCGCACCTCGACGCCGCCCTCGACCTCGTGCACCCCCTCCCGCATGACGACCGCGTCGTAGCCGGCCGGCACGGGGTCGCCAGTGTCGACCAGCTCGTAGGCGCCCGTACCGAGCCGCACCGGCGCGGTCTCGCTCGCGCCGATCGTGTCCGCGGCGCGCACGGCGATGCCGTCCATGGCCGCCGCGTCGAACGGCGGTGAGGAGCGCGCCGCCCACACCGGCTCCGCGAGCACCCGCCCGACCGCGCCGTCGAGCGGGAGGCGGACCGCCTCGATCCGCGCCGGGCAGCCCGCCGCCGCGCAGGCCTCGTCCCAGGCGGCGAGCGCCTGCGCGGCCGGCACGTCGTGGATGAACGGGGCGGCGTGCGCCTTAGCGATAGAGCGTCACCTCCACCTCGCTGCCCGCGGCGAGCCCCGTGGCCGGCCCCGGGACCACCAGGTAGCCGTCGGCGGCGGTCAGGATCGACAGCAGCGAGGAGGATCCGAAGAGCGGCGTGGCAACGCCGTCCCGCACGCGGGCCTGCACGACGTCGAGTCGCCCCGCGGCGGACGGCAGGTCGCGGTCGAGGCGGGCCCGGACGGACGGCTCGGGGGGCGGGTCGGTGCAGCCGCCCACGAGGCGCACGATCGGCGCCCCCACGACGCGGAACACGACGAGCGCGGAGCGCGGGTTTCCGGGCAGGCCGATCACCGGCACGCCACCGCAGTCGGCGAGCAGCGTGGGCTTGCCGGGACGAAACGCGAGCCCGTGGCACCAGATTCCCGGCTCGCCCAGGGAGGCGATCGCGGCGGCGGTCTCGTCTCGCGCGCCCACCGACGACCCGGCGGACACGATCAGCACGTCACTGTCCGGGAGCGCCTCGCGAAGCGTCGCGGCGAGCGCATCGGCGTCGTCGGGGACGATCCCGGCGTGCCGGGGCTCCCCGCCCGCCTCACGCACGAGCGCGGCGAGCGCGGGTGCGGTCGAGTCGCGCACCTGGCCGACCTCGAGCTCGGCCGTTGCGGCGGGAACCAGCTCGTCCCCGGTGGAGACGACCGTGACGCGGGGCCGCGCCCGGACGGCCACGTGGGTCAGGCCCGCCGCGGCGAGCATGCCGAGGTCATGCGAGCGCAGGGGCCGCCCGGCGGGCGCGAGCTCGCTGCCGGCCGCCGCGTCCTCGTCGGCGCGCACCATGCCGTCGCCCGGCGCCACCGGCCGCACCACCTCGATGAGGTCCGGGAGCGTCGCCTGCGTGTGCTCGACCATGAGCACGGCGTCGGCGCCCGGCGGGAGCGGCGCGCCGGTGGCGATCGCAACGGCGGTCCCGGGGCGCAGCTCGACCTCCGGCGGGCGGCCCATGCGGGCCTCGCCGGCGAGGTCCAGGTAGCTCGGCAGCCCCTCGGACGCCCCGTACGTGTCGGGGGCGCGGACGGCGAAGCCGTCCACGGTCGCGCGCGCGAACCCGGGTAGGGGCCGCGACGCCAGGACCGGCTCCGCGGGGACCCGGCCGAGCGCCTCGTCGAGCGGGACGGTCTCCGTGCCCGTCCGCCGGCTCGGCCGGAACCCGGCGAGCGCCTCGTCGAGGGTGCGTACCGCGAAGAACTCGCGCTGACCGCGCGCCGCCATGGTCAGCCGGCGTGGTCGGAGCTCGATCCGTCGGCGCCGCTCGGGCGGTCCGCCGGCTCGGCCGGGCGGGGCTGGGGGCGGGCCGCGGCGCCGCCGCGCTCCATGCCCATCACGCTCATCACGGGGCCGAGGGCCACCTGACCCAGGCCGCAGATCGAGGTGAGCCGCAGCGTCGCCTCGAGCTCCGTGAGGCGGTCGTCCAGGTCGGCCGGGCCATTGCCGGTGGCGAGCGTCTCGGTCAGCATCTGGTGCGCCTTGTGCGAGCCGACCCGGCACGGCACGCACTTCCCGCACGACTCGTTGCGGAAGAAGCGCAGCACGTTGGTCCCCGCCGCCAGGAGGTCGGTGCCCTCGGCGATGGCCACGAGCGCGCCCGAGCCGAGCATTGACCCGGCCTCCTGGAGCGGGCCGAAGTCGAGCGGCACGTCGAGATGCTCGGGGCCGAGGAAGTTCGATGACGCGCCACCCGGCTGGAACGCGAGCAGGTCGCGTCCGCCCGTGACGCCGCCGGCCATGTCGAGAAGCTCGCGGCCGGTGGTCCCCATCGGGACGCAGTACACGTCGGGGCGCTCGACGTGGCCGGAGACCGCGAAGAACTTGAAGCCGGTTCCGCCGTTCACGCCCTGGGCCTTCCACCAGTCGGCGCCGCGCTCCAGGATCACCGGCACGTGGGCGAGCGTCTCGACCGAGTTCATCAGCGTGGGCTTGCCCCAGAGCCCGGCCACGCCCGGGAACGGCGGCTTGTTGCGCGGCTCCCCGCGGTGGCCCTCCATGCACTCGAGGAGCGCGGACTCCTCGCCGAGGATGTATCCGCCGGGCGAGACGAACACGTCGAGCTCGAGGTCGGTGCCGTCGAGGACGCCGGACTCGCGGATGCGGGCGAGCTCCTCGCGCAGGACCTCCTCCTCCGGGCCGTACTCGTGCCGGATGAACACCCATCCCTCCCGCGCGCCGGTCACGGCCATCCCGACGAGCAGGCCCTCGAGCACGAGGTGGGGCTGCTCGGCCATGATCTGCCTGTCCTTGAAGGTGCCGGGCTCCGACTCGTCGGCGTTGCAGATCGCGTACTTGGGGCGGGCCTCCTGCTTCGCGACGAGCTCCCACTTCGTGCCGGTGGGGAAGCCCGCGCCGCCCATCCCACGCAGCCCGGACTCCTTCAGCTCCGCCACGACCCGCTCGCCCTCGAGCTCGCCCGACAGGACCGCGCGGAGCAAGCGGTAGTCGCGGGCGCCCGGCTCGTAGGGATCGTTCTGGAAGCGGACGCCGGTGCGCCGGGCCGGCGGGTCCGGCACCGGCGATCCGCCACGGGCCTGCTCCACCAGCGTCTCCACGCCCGCCGCGCGGATGGGCCGGTCGTCCACCGCCGCCGCGGGCGCCGCGTCGCAGCGGCCGAGACAGGACACCTCGTGGAACTCGACTCCGGCGTCCTCCCCGTAGATCTCCCGCAGCTCCCGAAGCCGCTCCTCGCCGCCGTGCAGCCAGCAGCTCAGGTCCTGGCACACCGTCAGCTCCACGCCCGGCGGCGGCTCGGTGCGGAAGTGCGGATAGAACGAGATGAGCCCCTCGATCTCGTACAGCGGGCGGCGCTCCTCGCGCCCCAGCCGCGCGAGTTCCTCGCGCGGGAGCCATCCGTGCTCGCGCTGGATGGCGGTCAGCTTGGGGATCAGGCTGGGCCCCGGGAACCGGCCGGCACGCGCCTCGGCGCCCGGGATCGCGCTCATCCGGCGGGCATTTCGTCGGTGCCCTCGCTGGGCGACGCGGCCTTTACCTCCGTGCGCTTGCCGCCGTAGCCGTCGTCGCCTTCGGCCCGTGTCGCGGCGGCGCCGTTCCCCGCCCCGGCGGCGGGCCCCGCGCGCTCGACCTTCACGGCGCAGAACTTGTACTCGGGGATCTTCCCGAACGGGTCGATCTCGTCGATCGTCAGGATGTTCGCGGCCGCCTCCCGGAAGTGGAACGGGATGAAGCAGGTGCCGGGCGTGTCGCGGTGGGACACGCGGGCCCTCAGCTCGATCGACCCGCGGCGGCTCGTGACCCGGGCGAAGTCGCCCTCCGCGATGCCCAGCGCCGCCGCGTCGTCGGGGTTCAGGTACACCTCCGCCGCGGGCTGGATCGCGTCCAGCGCGTACGAGCGCCGCGTCATCGAGCCGGTGTGCCAGTGCTCGAGGAGCCGACCCGTGTTGAGGACGAACGGGAACTCCTCGTCGGGGAGCTCCTTCGCCGGCAGCCACTCCGCCGGCACGAGGTGCGCCTTGCCGTCGTCGGTCCCGAAGCTCTCGTCGAACAGGACCACCGTGCCGTCCGTGTGCTCCGGGTCGGGGTTCGGATAGAGCTTCCCGCTCGCCCCGAGGTTGTCGTAGGAGAGGCCCCTGTAGTTCGGCATCAGCGAGACCATCTCGTCGAAGACCTCGCTCGGCGACTCGTAATCCATCGGCAGCCCGATCCGCGTGGCGACGTCGCAGACGATCCGCCAGTCCTCGCGCGCGTCGCCCGGCGCATCGAGCACCTTGCGGCCGAGCTGCACCCGGCGGTCGGTGTTCGTGTACGTGCCCACCTTCTCCATGTAGGACGTGGCGGGCAGGATCACGTCGGCGAACTCCGCGGTCTCCGTCAGGAAGATGTCCTGCACGGTCAGGAACTCGAGCGCCGCGAGCGCCTTGCGCACCTTGTTCACGTTCGGGTCCGACAGGAACGGGTTCTCGCCCATCATGTACATGCCGCGCACGCCGCCCGTCAGCGCGGACGCCACGATCTCGGTCACCGTCAGCCCGCGCTCGGGGTCGAGCTCACGGCCCCACACGGCCTCGTACCGCTCGCGCGCGTCCTCCCGAGTGACGAGCTGGTAGTCGGGATAGAACATCGGGATCAGCCCCGCGTCCGAGGCGCCCTGGACGTTGTTCTGCCCGCGCAGCGGGTGCAGGCCGGTGCCCGGCCGACCGACCTGGCCGGTGATCGAGCACAGCGCGATCAGGCAGCGCGCGTTGTCCGTCCCCGTGGTGTGCTGGGAGATCCCCATCCCCCAGTAGATGACCGCCGCGCCGGCCTCGCCCCAGAGCCGGGCCACCTCGCGGATCGTGTCGGCGCCGACGCCGCAGATCTGGGCCGCCCGCTCGGGCGGGTACTGCCGCACGGTCTTGGCCAGCTCGCCGTAGTTCGTCACGCGCTGCGAGATGAACTCCCGGTCGACCAGGTCGAGCGCGATGATCTCGTGCATCATGCCGTTGTAGAACGCGACGTCGGTGCCCGGCTTGATCTGGCAGTAGATGTCGGCGTAGTCCGCGATCCGCTCGCGCCGCGGGTCGACGACGATCATCGTCGTGCCGCGGCGCTTGGCCTGCTTGAAGAACGACGACGCGACGGGGTGGTTGGCCGTGGTGTTGGTGCCGGCCAGGACCGCCACGTCGGCGTTGATGATGTCGCCATAGGTGGTCGACACCGCCCCGGAGCCGACCCCCTCGAACAGGGCCGCCACGCTCGAGGCGTGGCAGAGGCGCGTGCAGTGGTCGATGTTGTTGGTGCCGAAGCCGGCGCGGATCAGCTTCTGGAAGAGGTAGGCCTCCTCGTTCGAGCACTTGGCCGAGCCGAAGCCGGCGATCGCGCCGGAGCCGTGCTCGCGGTGGATCTCGGCGAGCCGCCGGGCCACCAGGTCGAGCGCCTCGTCCCACTCGGCCTCGCGGAAGTGGGGCAACACCTCGTCGTAGTTGACGAGCCCGCCGGGCTTTCGCCGCCCGCGGCCCTCGCCGCGCACGTCCGAGGAGAGCGGCCCCTTGGGGTAGGAGTCCTCGCGGCGGATGAGCGGCTTCGTCAGCCGCTGGGGGTCCTGGGCGTAGTCCCAGCCGTAGCGGCCCTTGACGCACAGCCGCCGCTTCGAGCCGGGCTGCTCGCGGCCGTCGGCGAAGGCGATCGCATTCCGCTCGCGGTCGACGTTGTAGGTGAGCGCGCAGCCGACGCCGCAGTAGGGGCAGACCGTCTCCACCTGGTCGAGCTCGGCGCGCGGGCGGACCGGGACGCCCCTGATCGGCTTGTTGACGATCGCCCCGGTGGGGCAGGCCGCCACGCACTCGCCGCAGGTCACACACGACGACTCGCCCATCGGGTCGTTCAGGTCGAAGACGATCCGCGCCGTATAGCCCTTGCCGGACCGGCCGATGACGTCGTTGCCCTGGATGTCGTCGCAGGCCCGGACGCAGCGGTCGCACATGATGCAGGCGTCGTGGTTGACCGAGATGACCGGGTTCGAGTGGTCCTCGCCGCGGCCTCCGCCGAGCGGGATGCCGTCCTCGCGGCTCAGGTCGTAGCGACGGGCCAACGCGAGCAGCTCGTTGTCGGCGGTGGTCGTCTCCTTGGGGTCCTGCTCGGCGGGCGGCTGGTCGGACAGCAGCAGCTGTGTGAGCGTGGCCCGGCGCTGCTCGACCTCCGGCGTGGCCGTCTTAACCTCCATCCCGTCCTCGCACGGCCGCACGCAGGCCGCCGCATACACGCGCGCGCCGACGTCGACCACGCACACCCGGCACACGCCGACCGGGTCGTAGCGCTCGTCGTGGCAGAGCACCGGGATCTCGATCCCGGCGTCCCTCGCGGCCTCCCAGATCGTCGCGCCCTCGGGCGCGGTGACCTCGCGACCGTCGATCGTCAGCGTGACCGTTCGCGTGGCCGGTGGAGCGGTGATAGCCACGACGTCAGCGTAGCGCGAACAGGTCCAGACCCAGCTCGGCCTCGGTCGCCGGCAGCGGCCGACCGTCGGGGTCCAACCCGCGTCGCGTGTAGTAGGTGTCGATCATCGTCCGCAGCCGCTCCGGGGTGAGCGCCGCGGGGCGGCCGGAGGGCAGCTCGAGCGACTCGTCGAGGAAGCGCCCTGGGAGCCAGTCCTCGGCGCGCGTCCAGCCCTCGCGCAGGTTGTAGAGCCGCTTCGCGAGGACGATGCGGCGGGCGGTGCGGCGCAGCTCGTCGCCCGTGACGTCCCAGCCCGTGACCGGGGCGAGGAGCCCGGCCCAGTCCGGGAAGGGGTCCTCGAAGACGCCGCGCAGGAACTTGCAGAGGATCAGCGAGTCCATGACCGCCGCGCGGTCCTCCGTCTCGATCGCGGCAGCCGCGTGGTCCTCGCCTCCGAGCAGGCGGTCGAGGTCACCGGAGAGGTCGGCCTCGTACGCGCCCGATCGGTTGTGGTCGGCGCCGCGCGCGTTCACGGCGAGCCCGAGGGCCATCGCCTGCAGCGTGCGCGGCTCGTAGCCCGGCAGCTCGAGGCCCTTGACCTGCGGGGCGAACGCCTCCGCGCCGTCGCCCACGGCGGCCGCGGCGCGCCGCGATCCCTCCGCCAGGAGGTCCCCGAGGCCCGCGCGCGTCCCGATCTCCTCGAGCGCTCGGAGCATCGCGTCGGCGTCGCCGAAGCGCAGCCAGGGCGCGTCGATCAGCCCGCGCTCGGCGCACTCCATCGCCCACGCGATCGTGCCGCCGGCGGAGATCGTGTCGATGCCGAGCTCGTCGCAGCGGCCGCTCGCCGCCAGTACGGAATCGGGGTCCGACACCCCGCACAGCGGCCCGAGCGCGAACACGTTCTCGTACTCGACACGGGTCTGCTTGCCGCCGGGAGCGCGGTAGATGTGCTCGCAGCCGATGGAGCACGAGGCGCAGTAGTCGCGCGCTACCTGGCGGAGCTCGTGCAGCTCCTCCGCGGCGAGCCGCGGCGCCTCGTCGAAGGCGGCGGCCTGGAAGTTGCGGGTGGGGAGGGTCGAGATCGCGTTGAAGGAGAGGAGGTTCGCGAGCGTCCCGAGCTCCCGGTACTTCGCGGTGGCCGGGCCGAAGGAGCGGGCGCGGAGCTCGCGGGCCGCCTCCAGCACGGCGTCGGGGTCGGCGAGCTGAGCCTTCGTGCCCGCGCTGCGAACGGCCACGGCCTTCAGGTTCTTCGCTCCCAGCACCGCGCCGAGCCCGCCGCGGCCGGCGTGCCGACCGTCGTGCGAGACGGTCGCATAGCGCACGAGCCGCTCGCCGGCCGGGCCGATCGCCGCCACGCGCCAGGCGGCGCCGTGGCGCTCGCGCAGCCGGTCCTCGGCGTCCGCCGCGGGGAGCCCCCACAGCTCCCCGGCCGGCTCCAGGCCGGCGCCCACGCCGTCCACGAGCAGCACCGAGGGCTCGGCGCAGGCGCCGCGGACGACCAGCGCGTCGTTGCCGGTCAGCTTGCCGGCGATCGCGAAGTGGCTCGACGCGAGGGCGTCGTTCAGCAGGCCGGTCAGCGGCGACTTCGAGACCACCGCGAACTTCGCGCTCGTCGTGAGCGGCGTCCCGACGAGCGGCGAGAACACGAACGCGAGCGGCGCCTCCGGCGCGAGCGGATCGATCCCCGGCGGCGCGAGGCGGTGCATCAGCCACGCTCCGAGGCCGGCGCCCCCGATGCAGCCGCGCAGCACGGACTCGGGCAGGTCGACCGATTCGCTGGCGCCGTCGGCCAGGTCCACGACGAGGGCGCGGCCGAAGTATCCGCCGGGAGCGGTCACCGGGCCTCCACGAGGTCGGGCTCGCGGAGCGCTCGGCGCAGCCGGGCGCCCGCCTCGAACGGCGCCCGGCCTCCGAGCGTTGCGGGGCGGACGCCCGCGATCGCGGAGCTCAGCAGCACCTCGTCGGCGGCTTCCAGCCGCTCCAGCGGAATGGGTTCCTCGCAGGCGTCAAGGCCGGCGTGGGCGGCGGCCTCGAGCACCCGGGCCCGGACCGTGCCCGGCAGGAGCCGTCCGTCGAGCGGCGGCGTCACGAGCGCGGCCCCCTCGACGATCCACACGTTCGCGGTGGCGGCCTCGAGAACCTCGCCGTCCACGATCAGGGGCAGCGCGCCCATCGTGCGCTCGAGCTCGTCGACGAGCCGCCGGTCGCGCCACTTGTGGGCGCCGAGGCCGCCGGGCAGATGGACGGGGGCGACGAGCACCGGCTCGGGCTCGGGCGTGCGGTCGAGCGGGCGGGCGTCGATCTCGACCTCGGCGGGCCGGGCCCGCCCGGCGGCGACCAGCACGCGCAGCCGCTGCAGCGGCGCGTCGCCGGCGGTCGCCGCGATCCGCTCGCCGAGGTCACCGGGCAGCGTCGCTCCGTACAGGTCGCGGACGCTCCGCTCGAGGCGATCGAGGTGGGCGCCGGCGTCGACCGCCGCGCCGTCCCGGACGAGCATGGTCGTGAAGACGCCATGCGCCGGGTCGGGACGGTCGGGGGTCGGCGCGGTCATCCTTTCCCTCATCCCCCGGCATCCGCGGCCAGGAACGCGACGGTGTCGCCCGCGGCGAGCGGCAGCTCGGGGTCACGGCTGATCTGCTCGCCGTTGAGGGCGGCGACGACGTGGCGATCCAGGGGCACCCCGGCGGCCGCGGCGGCGGCGGCGAGCGTCGCCGCACGCAGGTCGAGCGGCTGCCGGTCGGAGGCGGGGGCAAGCGTGCCGAAGCGCCGCACCGTCACGCGAGGCGCCGCGCGGGTGCGGGCCCGCTCGTATTCCTCGGGATCGTTCACGTTCATCAAGGACAGCAGGTCCGGGTCGACCCGTGCGAGGGCGGCGTCGCGCAGCAGCTCGCGCTCGTCGAGCTCACGCACGCGGCAGCGCTCGAACAGGAACGCGGGGCGCATCCGGTCGCTCTCGATCAACTCCTCCACGGCGCCGAGAAGCGAGGTGCGGTAGGCCGCCGCGAGCGGGTGCCGGAAACCGTGCGCCACGGGCAGCGCCACGTCGACGTCCTCGCGCGTGCCGCCGGCCAGCACCGCCGCCACGAACGCGGGATGGAGCAGCGGCACGTCGGTGGAGGAGACATACGCGAGCTCCACCTCGCCGGCGACCGCGGCGAGCCCCGCCGCGAGCCCCTGGAGCGGCCCGCGTCCCTCGCGGGCGTCGTCGACGGTCCGGGCTCCGGGAGGCAGTTCGGGCAGCTCCTGGCCCGGGGCGCGGACCACCACCACCGGCCCGTCGACAACGCGGCCCACGATCCCGGCGACCCGGTGGAGGAGCGTGGATCCGTGCCACTCGAGCGCCGCCTTCGGACGCCCCATGCGCGTGGACCGCCCTCCGGCCAGCACGATGCCCGCCGTGCGCGCGCCCTCCGCCCGCGGATGATCCGCCCGCACCGGGCCGGGAGCGCGAATGTCCTCCTGCGAGCGCATGCCAGCCGCCGATCCAAGTGTACGTATTTGTTCGCCCGACCCGGGCGGGGCCGGCCCGCTCAGCGCGACAGGCAGGTGGTAGCGAGCCACCGCCCCGGGCGATCCGCCGGCTCGAGCGGAAACGCGAGCTCGCCGCTCACCGCCCAGAGCTCCGTGTGGCGGTCGCCGACCGCCCAGGCCGGCGGCCAGCGGCTCACGTGGGCGTCCTCGAGCGCCGCGATGAGCGCGTCCGCCACCGCAGCGCCGCCCCGCTCGGCGACGGGGCGCCGCTGGCGAAAGCGGACCACGCAGTGGTGCGAGGGGACGATCTCGCGGACCTCGGGATGGTCCAGGCGTGCGACGCGCTGCACGGCGTGACCCTACGAAGATTTGCCGGCGACGGCCGCGGGCAAGCGGCGGCAAGGAGGTGATGCGCGTGTCCGAGGAGAGTCGGGTCGTGATCAAGGTCCGCGAGAACGGGCCGTACAAGGTCACCGGTCCGGTGACGCTGATCGACGCCGACGGCAACGAGTACGACCTTTCCGAGCGGGGCGAGGCGGTGGCACTCTGCCGCTGCGGCGGGTCGACGACGAAGCCGTTCTGCGACGGGACCCACTCGCGAAAGGGATTCGATGCAGCGGAGAGGGCCGTGCGAGAATCGATGTAGCCGTGTACAAGTCCTCCACCCAGCAGACGTACATCGACGCCCCGGTCCAGTCGGTCTGGGAGCTGATCGGGGATCCCAACCGGCACCCCCAGTGGTGGCCGGAGATGGTCGAGGTGGAGTGCGCGGACCTCGGCCAGGGCTGCCGCTACCGCGGGGTCGTGAAGCACTTCCTGGGCGCCGAGGAGCACGAGCTCCTGCTCGCCCGGCTGGAGGACTGCAAGGAGGTGTCCATCTACTGCGGCGGCACCGGCGTCACCACGCGGTTCGTGCTGACGGAGGCCCAGGGTGGGACCTTCGTCGAGGGCTATTTCGGCGTCGAGCCGAACACGGCCGGGATGAAGCTCCTCTCGGCGCTCAGCGGCCGTCGCTTCCTGCGCGGCTGGCTCGAGCGCTCGCTCGCGAACCTCAAGTCGGCTGCCGAACGGCAGCGGGCGCCGGCATAGCCGCGGCGACGAACTCGCGCAGGCGGGTCGGTTCCGGACGGGGCTCGAGCGGGAGCTCGGGGGGCTCGTGCTCCGCGATCCAGCTCGCGACGATGCGCACCTCGTCGATCTCGTCCGCCGGAACGACGGCGCGGCCGGGGCGCCTCGCGAGCGCGACGTTGGTGCGCTCGACGAGCTCGGAGTGCCCGGGGAGCGGACCCCAGTCGACGAGCCGCCCCTGGACGATCCAGAAGGCGTCGAAGCGCTCCTTCACCGGGTGGCGGGCGAGCGCGAGACGCGGCGCCGCGTGCGTGGCGCGCAGCATCCCCTCGAGCCGCTCGAGCACCCAGGCGAGCCGCTCGCGCCGGCGGAGCAGCGCGGCCGCGCGCTCGTAGCGGGCGTCCGCGGCGGCGTGCCGCATGCGGCGGTCGACCTCCCGAAGCAGCGCGTCGCCCGCCCCCGGCCCCTCGAAGTGGGCGAGCGCGGCGTCGAGCTGGCGGCGGTAGGCGTTCGGGTCGAGGTCGCCGAGGCACGGGGACACGCAGCGCCCCATCTGGCCGTAGGCGGACGGATGCTCGCGCAGCTTCAGCTTTCGACCGCAGTGGCGGAGGCGGTAGAGGGATGTGAGCTGGTCGGCGAGCTCCGAGGCCAGCGGCCTGCTCGAGAGGGGGCCCACGTTCACGGCGTGACCCGCGGCGGGCTCCGAGGCGACCTCGAGGATTGGGTACGGGATGTCGAGCCGGCAGCGGAGGTAGCAGTAGCGGTCGGTGCGCTTCAGCTTCACGTTGCCGGCCGGCCGCCACGCCTTGATCAGGCGGTTCTCGAGCACCAGGGCGCCGAGCTCGGAGTTCGTGGGGCGGTAGTCGACGATCTCCGCCCGCTCCGTCCAGCCCGCCGGCGCGCAGAAGTGGGCCCGGGCCCGCGAGCGCAGCGAGACGGACTTGCCGACGTACACGGGCCGCCCCCGCTCGTCGCGGAAGATGTACACGCCCGGGTCGTCGGGCAGCGTCGACAGGTCGGGTCGCGCGGAGGGCGGGATCCGCTCGGCGGGCTCGGTCTTCGCGGCGCGCCGGCGGGTGCGGAGCAGATCGACCGCGTCGCCCACGGTAATCGCGTGCGCGCACAGCCGCGGGAACAGCGCGCAGAAGACGCGGGCGCAGGTCAGGGCGTCGGGAAGCGCACGATGCACCTCGACGACCTCGATCCCCAGCGAGTCGGCCAGGGAGGCGAGCGCATGCTTGCGCGCCAGCGGTGCGAAGCGGCGCGCCAGCTGGACCGTGCAGAGCGCCGGCGGCGAGGGCCACTCGAGCCCGCAGCGCTCGAAGGCCATGCGGAGGACGTGCGTGTCGAAGCGGGCCGAGTGGGCGAGAAGCACCCGGCCGGCCAGCAGGGCCTGCACCTCCTCGAGCACCTCCTCCGGCGGCGGCGCCGCGTCGACCATGGCCTGCGTGATGCCGGTGAAGCGCTGGATCCCGCGCGACAGCGGCCGCCCGACCCGCACGAGCGACTCGAACGTCTCGTGCAGCTCGCCGCCACCGACGAGCACGGCGCCCACCTCGGTGAGCTCGCAGAGGTCGGCGGCGAGGCCGTTCGTCTCGGTGTCGACCGCGAGGAACTCGGCGCCGGCGACGGGTTGATCGAGGAGGTCCACGGGCCGCCCGATGGAACTCCCCGCACCGGACGGATCGGCGACCGGCGTGCGCGACCGGAGGTGAGCCGTGTGCGGTTGCGCTACGGACCGCCAGGGTCGCTGGCACGATGCGGCCCGCGATGAACCCCCCACAGGTGCTCCGGGTACTGGACCGCCTCGACGCTCAGGGGGTGACGGTCTGGCTCGACGGCGGCTGGGGCGTTGATGCGCTCCTTGGCGAGCAGACGCGCCCACACGACGACCTCGACCTGGCGATCGCCCGAGGCGATTGCCCTCGCGCCCAAGAGGCGCTTGCCGCGCTCGGCTTCCACCACGCACCCGAAGTCGAGCCCGGGCTACCGGCGCGCCTGGTGCTGCGGGCGTCCGATGGAGGCCACGTCGACCTCCATCCACTCGTCGTGGACGCCGACGGCAACGGCTGGCAGGAGCTGCCCGACGGGGGTTGGGGCCTCTATCCGGCCGACGGGCTCCGGGGCCACGGCGAGATCGCCGGGCGGCCCGTCCGCTGCACCACGCCAGAACTCCAGCTCCGCCACCATCTCGGCTACCGACTCGCTGACCGCGATCGCCACGATCACTGTCTTCTCGCCGAGCGCTTCGGGCTGCCACTCCCGCCTCACCTCAGTGACGGATGACCCGGTGCAATCGCGCTCCTCCGCCGCCGCCCAGGGGCGAAGCCGTCCGCCGCCCGCCTTAGCTTCGCGTGATGGCCCGTTCCGCCACCGTCTACGCGTGCACCGCCTGCGGGCACGAGAGCGCCAAATGGCACGGGCGCTGCCCGGGCTGCGGCGAGTGGAACTCGCTCGCGGAGGAGACGCGGGCGCCGCCCGCGGTGCGCGGCGGACCGGGCGCCGGCGCCCGCCGCGGCGCCCGTGCCCTCCGGCCCGTGCCGCTCGCCGACGTCGAGGCGCCGCGCGTCGAGCGCCTCGCCACGGGCATCGGCGAGCTGGACCGCGTGCTCGGCGGTGGCCTCGTGCCGGGGTCGCTCGTCCTGATCGGCGGCTCCCCCGGGATCGGGAAGTCCACGCTCACGAGCGGCGCCCTCGGCAACCTCGCGGCCGCGGGGCGCAAGGTGCTCTACGTCTCGGGCGAGGAGTCCACGGCCCAGGTGAGGCTGCGCGCCGAGCGTCTCGGGCGGCACGCCCTGAGCGTCCCGATCGTCGCGGAGACGGACCTCGACGCGGTGCTCGCGACGCTCGAGGCCGAGCGCCCCGACGTCTGCGTGATCGACTCGGTGCAGGTCCTGTACGACCCGGCCCTCAGCGGCGCGCCCGGATCGGTCGGCCAGGTGCGCGAGGTGGCGGGGCGGGTGATGCGGCTCGCCAAGCAGCGCGAGATCGCGACGCTCCTCGTCGGCCACGTGACGAAGGAGGGGTCGCTCGCCGGGCCGCGGGTGCTGGAGCACCTGGTCGACTGCGTTCTCTCGTTCGAGGGCGAGCGCGAGCGCACGTATCGTACGCTCCGCGCGCTGAAGAACCGCTTCGGCTCGACGAACGAGGTCGGAGTGTTCGAGATGGACGGCCGCGGCCTCGTGGAGGTCGCCGACGCATCCGCCCGCTTCGTCACGGAGGCCACGCGCGCGCCGGGCTCGGTCGTGCTGTGCGCGATGGAGGGGTCCCGGCCGCTGCTCGTCGAGGTGCAGGCCCTGGTGGCGCCGAGCGAGCTCGTGCCGCCGCGCCGCGTGGCGAACGGCGTCGATCGCAACCGGCTGGCCCTGGTCCTCGCCGTGCTGGCCCGGCACGGCGGCGTGTCGCTAGGCGGGAGCGACGTGTTCGTGTCCGTGGCCGGCGGCGTACGGGTCGACGAGCCGGGAGCGGACCTGGCGATCGCGCTGGCGCTCGCGTCTGCGGCCAAGGGCGTCGGCCTCGGAGCGGAGGCGCCGCTGGCCGCCTTCGGCGAGCTCGGCCTGACCGGCGAGCTGCGCCACGTGGCCCACGCCGACCGGCGGATCGCCGAGGCCGAGAAGTTCGGCCTCCGCGCGATCGTCCGCCCGGACGACGGGACGCGTACGCTGCGGCACGCGCTCGCGTCGCTGGCGGCCGACCGGCGTGCCGGTGCCGCCCGAGTTGCGTGAGCCGAGTCACTTGACCGCACCGATGTCGACTTACTGGTGCCATAGCGCCACCAGGTCGACATCGGTTGGCGGCGGACGCGGCCCGACCCGGGCGCGCGGGCCTCGAGCGCCCCCCGCGCCGCCCGAAACGCCTGCAGCAGGCGCAATGCAACGCGAAATTCACGCGCTTCCCGTAAAATCCGCTCGATGCCGTACGCCGGGGACGACGTCGCAGAGCTCGAGGCCCGGCAGGAACCAAGGCTTGTTCGAGCTCTGGAGATGGTGGCCCCGGGCACGGCCGTGCGGGAGGGCCTCGACAACATCGTCCAGGCCCGAACCGGCGCCCTGATCTGCATCGGGGAGTCGGAGGAGCTGAGCTTCCTGCTGTCGGGCGGGGTCAAGCTCGACGTCGACTACACGCCAGCCCTCCTGTACCAGCTCGCCAAGATGGACGGGGCGATCGTGCTGGCTTCGAACAGCACGAAGATCCTCTGGGCGAACGTGCAGCTGATGCCGGATCCGACGATCCTCTCGCTCGAGACCGGCACCCGCCACCGCACCGCCGAGCGCGTCTCGAAGCAGACCGACGCGCTCGTGATCGCGATCTCCGCGAGCCGAAGCGTCGTCTCGCTCTATCTCGACGGCGCGAAGTACCTTCTCGAGGACATCCCGGTGGTCCTCGCGAAGGCCAATCAGGCGCTGGCCACGCTCGACAAGTACCGCAGCCGGTTGGACCAGGTCTCCACGCGGCTCACCGCACTCGAGTTCGAGGGCGGGGTCACCCTGCACGACGTGCTCACCGTGCTGCAGCGCGCCGAGCTCGTCACGCGGATGGCCGTGGAGATCGAGCGGTACATCGTCGAGCTCGGGGCGGAGGGGCGGCTGATCGAGATGCAGCTCGAGGAGACCATGGTCGGCGTGGCGGCCGACAAGTCGGCGCTCGTCAGGGACTACATCGTCGAGCCGTCGGAGGAGGGGTTCGCGGTGGTCCTCGACTCGCTGGCCCGGTTGCCGCATCAAGATCTGCTCGACTTCGGTCGGCTGGCCGAGCTGCTCGGCCACGACCGGAAGCTGAACACGCTCGACCACCCGGCGTCGCCCCGCGGCTACCGCATCCTCGGGCGCATTCCGCGCCTCCCGAAGATGGTGGTGCAGAGCATCGTGAGCGAGTTCAACGGTTTGGACGAGATCCTCGCCGCGACCGACGCGGAGCTCGAATCCGTGGAGGGCGTGGGCGACATGCGTGCGAAGGACATCCGCGAGGGCCTTCGCCGCTTGCAGGAGATCAACCTCGTGGACCGCTATCTGCAAACCTGACAGGAGACGGCGCTGCTGCGCCACGGACGTAGGAGGGAACAATTAGCGACGCAGTGATTGAGCAGGACCTCGGCGGGGACCTGGAGATCGATCTGGAGCCGACGCTCTACGAGGTCGGCGACCAGGTCGTCTACCCCCACCACGGGGCGGGCAAGGTCCTCAAGAAAGAGATGAAGGAGGTCCTCGGCGAGAAGCGCGAGTACCTCACGATCAAGATCCTCCACAACGACATGACCGTCATGGTCCCTTGTTGCAACGCGGACAGGGCAGGCCTCCGGCGCGTGATCGGGGAGGACGACGTCAAGAAGGTGCTGGCCGTCCTCCGCGACGACGTTAGCCAGATGCCGAAGAACTGGAACCGGCGCTTCAAGCACAACCGCGAGAAGATCAAGACCGGGGACGTCTTCGAGCTGGCAGAGGTTGTACGCAACCTCGCCATCCGCGAGACCGAGAAGGGGCTCTCGACGGGCGAGAAGCAGATGTACACGCGGGCCAAGAAGATCCTCGCTTCCGAGCTCATGTATGCGCTCGACATGGCCGAGGACGAGGCCGAGACGCATCTGGAGGAGCTGATCGCCGAGGCGCACGCGACCCGCAACGGCGCCCCGGCCACGGCGTAGCAGAGATCCATGTCCGTCGTCGGGCTCGTTCCCGCCGGCGGCAGCGGCGAGCGCCTTGGAGCCAGACGGCCCAAGGCGTTCGTCGTTTGTGCCGGCAGGCCGCTCCTCGACTGGAGCCTCGACGTGCTGCGATCGGTCTGCGACCGGGTGGTCGTCGCCGTTCCCCCGGGAGAGGACGACGGGCCCGACCGGGTGCTCGGCGGCGAGTCCCGTTCCGCCTCCGTGCGCAACGCGCTCGCGGCGGCGCCGGAGGCGACCGTGGCGGTGGTGCACGACGCAGCGCGGCCGCTCCTCACCCGCGATCTCGTCGAACGCTGCATCGCCGCGCTCGAGCCCGGCGTGGACGGGGCGATCGCCGCCGGGCGGATGACCGACACGGTCAAGGAGGCCGGCCCCGACGGGCGGGTGCTGCGCACGCTCGACCGATCGGTGCTGTGGGCGATCCAGACCCCGCAGGTCTTCCGCGCCGACGTCCTGCGGCGGGCGCTGGCTCGCGACGAGATGGCGCTGGCGGCGGCAACCGACGACGCGTCGCTCGTCGAGGACCTGGGCGGGACCGTGCGGGTGGTGGAGGCGCCGCCCGAGAACATCAAGGTCACGCGCGAGACCGATCTGAGGATGGCCGAGGCGCTTCTGTGCTGACGGACTACCACGTCCACCTTCGCCCGGACGAGGTGGAAGCCGGGGCGGAGCGCTACTTCACCACCGCCAACGCCGAGCGCTACCGCGAGGTCGCGTCCGAGCGGGGCATCGAGGAGCTGGGCGTGGCCGAGCACGTCTACCGCTTCGTTCAGGCCCTCGACGTCTGGGGCCACCCCTGGTTTCGGCACTGGGCGCGGGACGACCTCGACGAGTACTGCACGTTCGTGCGCGACGAGACCGATCTGCGGCTCGGCGTGGAGGTGGATTTCGTGCCGGGCCGCGAGGACCGCACGTCGAATCTCCTCGACGGCCGCGACTGGGACTACGTCGTCGGCTCGGTGCACTTCCTCCGGGACGACGCGGTCGATCTCCATGGCGAGCCCGACTGGGAGGCCTGGGACGTGTGGCGCCGGGACGGCGATCCCGACAAGGTCTGGGCGCGCTACTTCGAGACGCTCGGCGAGGCGGCTCGAAGCGGGCTGTTCGACATCCTTGCCCACCCCGACCTGGTGAAGGTCTGGGGCCGGGAGGTTCCGCTCCCGGACGGCGACCTGCGGCGCTTCTACGACCGTGCGATGGAGGCGATCGCCGACTCGGACGTCGCGATCGAGGTCTCCACCGCCGGGCTGCGCAAGCCGGTTGGCGAGATCTACCCGGCGGCGCCGTTCCTCGAGATGTGCCTCGAGGCGGGACGGCCGGTGGCGCTGTCGAGCGACGCGCACGAGCCGGACCAGCTCGGCTACGAGTACGAGCGGGCCGCGGAGTGGCTCGACGACCTCGGCGTCGGCGAGCTCGCCGTGTTCGAGCGGCGCGAGCGGCGGCTGGAGCCGCTCGGGTGAGCGCGCGGTCCGGCGTCGGCTGGGACGCGCATCGGTTCGCCGCGGGCCGAAGCCTGGTCCTGGGCGGCGTAAGGGTGGAGCACCCCGTCGGCCTTGCCGGGTTCTCCGACGCCGACGCCCTGACCCACGCGGTCATCGACGCCCTGCTCGGCGCCGCGGGGCTCGGCGACATCGGGGAGCACTTCCCGGACACCGACGAGCGCTGGCGCGACGCCGACTCGATGAAGCTGCTTCGGTCGGTCCGCGGCATGCTCGGCGACGCCGGGCTCGCCCCGGTGAACGTGGACGCCACGGTTCTGTGCGAGGCGCCGAGGCTCGGCCCGTACCGCTCGCGGATGCGCCGCCGGCTCGCCGAGGCCCTCCGTCTGCCGCCCACGGCCGTGAACGTGAAGTTCACCACCGGCGAGGGAATGGGCTTCGTGGGACGCGGCGAGGGAGTCGCCGCGATGGCGATCGCGACGGTTGCCTGAGTCGCCGGCGCTGCGAATAGCCTTCCCGCCGTGCGCCGGGTCCGCATCCACGACACCCTCAGCGGGGACGTCGTCCCGGTCGAGCCACGAGAGCCCGGCCGGGTCGGCGTATACGCCTGCGGGCCGACCGTCTACGCGCGCATTCACGTCGGCAACGCCCGGCCGTTCGTCGTGTTCGCGCTGCTGAAGCGGTTCCTGGAGCATGAGGGCCATGAGGTCACGCTCGTCGAGAACGTGACCGACGTGAACGACAAGATCTATGACGCCGCGCGCCGGCAGGGGGTCCCGAGCGCCGACCTCGCCCGCGATATGACGGCGGCGTACGTCGAGGACACCGACCGCCTCGGGCTCGGCCGGCCCGACAGCGAGCCGAAGGCGAGCGAGACGATCGCCGAGATCGTGGCGCTGATCGAGTCGCTCGTGGAGTCGGGACATGCATACGAGGCGTCCGGCGACGTGTACTTCCGCGTCGCCACCTTCGACGGCTACGGCAGGCTCTCGAACCGTCCGTTCGAGGAGATGCAGCAGGGCGAGGGCGACGACGCCGCCGAGCTGAAGGAGGCGCCGCAGGACTTCGCCCTGTGGAAGGCGCGCAAGGAGGGCGAGGACACCTGGTGGGACTCCCCCTGGGGCGAGGGGCGGCCGGGCTGGCACATCGAGTGCTCGGCCATGGCCGAGGCCATCCTCGGCCTGGACTTCGAGGTCCACGGCGGCGGATCGGATCTCGTCTTCCCCCACCACGAGAACGAGATCGCGCAGACCGAGGCCGCGCGCGGCCAGCCCCTGGCGCGGCTGTGGATGCACAACGGCATGGTCGAGCTCGAGGCGGAGAAGATGGCGAAGTCGGTGGGCAACATCCGCCTACTGCACCGCGCGCTCGACGAGTTCGGGCGCCACGCGCTGGTCATGTGGCTCGTGAGCGCGCACTACCGGAAGCCGGTGGCGTTCTCGGAGGATGCCCTCGCGGACGCGCACCGGGCGGTCCAGCGCGTCCGCGACTTCCTGCGCCGTCTGGATCCCGGCGCGGGCGAGCCCGCCGGGCTCGACGACTTCGCCGAGCGGTTCTTCGACGCGCTCGCGGACGACTTCAACACGCCGGCGGCGCGGGCGATCCTGTTCGACTGGATCGCCGAGGGGAACCGCCGCATGGACGCCGGCGAGGCCATCGGCCGCGGCCGGCTGGACGAGATGCTGTACGCGCTGGGGTTGGAGGGCCTGCTCGAGGAGTCGGTCGAGGAGGCGCCCGACCAGGTCCGGCGCCTCGCGGACGAGCGAGAGACGGCGCGCGCCGAGCGCGACTTCGAGCGCGCCGACCGGCTCCGCGAGGAGCTGGCCGAGCGGGGCTGGGAGGTCCGGGACACGACGGACGGCGCCCAGCTGGTGCGCAGGCCGTGATCGCCCGCAGCTCGCCGCGGTGATCGTCTACGGCCGGAATCCCGTGCGCGAGGCGCTGCGCGGCAAGCGCCGGGTACAGCGCGTGTTCGCCACGAGCCGCGCGGCCCACGAGGTCTGGCTCGGCGAGGTGGAGGCGCGCATCGTGGAGCCCCGCGAGGTCGAGAACCGCTGCGGGTCGCCCGACCACCAGGGCATCTGCGCCGAGGTGCAGGCGTACGCTTACGCCGACCCCGACACCCTCCTCGACGCGGACGCGGCGCTCGTCCTGTGCCTCGACGAGGTGCAGGACCCACACAACCTGGGCGCGGTGTGCCGGGTGGCGGAGGTGGCCGGATGCGCCGGAGTCGTCCTTCCCGAACGGCGGTCGGCCGAGGTCACGCCGGCCGTGTGTCGCGCCTCGGCGGGCGCGGTCGAGCACCTGGCCGTGGCGCGCGTGCGGAACCTCGCGGCGTGGCTGGCGGAGGCCAAGGAGCGCGAGGCGTGGGTATACGGCGCGGCGGCCGACGCGCGCGTCTCGTATGAGCGGCCGGACTACCGCGGCCGCGTGGTGCTCGTGCTCGGGTCGGAGGGGCGCGGTCTGCGCCCTCGCGTCGCGGCCGCCTGCGACGAGCTGGTCCGCCTACCCGGCCGCGGGCAGATCGGCTCGCTGAACGTCTCGACCGCCGCCGCGGCGCTCGTGTACGGGATCTTGCATTTCCGGGCGGTGCTTGACAGGGCTCCATAACGCGGCCATACTCGCGCCCGAGCAGATCAGGCTGAAGTCGAGGTTTAGATCTCGTCTCCAGACAACCTGGCGCCAGGGGAGGTAGTGCGCCACCGAGCTTCAAGGGGCCAGTGCGGCCCCGAGAGGAGCATTGGATGGCAACTTCCGCTACCCCCCGGTCGGCGCCGGCGAAGGCTCAGTCTGAGGTCGACCTTGACGACCACTATCTGATCGCGCTTGCCAAGCAGGGCAAGCGAGACGCGTACGACCGGATCGTCAAGCGCTACTACGGGTTCGTTCGCCTCAAAGCGTCGTCCTACTTCCTGATCGGCGGCGACTCCGACGACCTCGTCCAGGAGGGCCTGGTCGGCCTGTACAAGGCGGTTCGCGACTACCGCTGGGACCGCGAGTCGAGCTTCCGCAACTTCGCCGAGCTCTGCATCACGCGCCAGATCATCACCGCGGTGAAGACGTCCACGCGAAACAAGCACACTCCGCTCAACGAGTACGTGAGCTTCTCCCAGACCCCGGCCGCGGGCGGCGGCGACGGGGACCCGACGCTGGACGAGCTGTTGCCCGGCCCGACCGTGCACGACCCGGTCAACCAGGTGATCTCGTCTGAGGAGCTGCACAGCCTGGTGGCGTGCCTGTCGAGCGTCCTCTCGGAGCTCGAGAGCTCCGTCCTCTCCCTCTATCTGGACGGACACAGCTACGAGGCGATCGCCGGCCGGCTCGACTGCGACACGAAGACCGTCGACAACGCCCTGCAGCGCGTGAAGCGGAAGGTCGGCGCCCACCTCGCCTCGCGGCAGGTGCTGCTCTAAGCCTGATAGCCGGAGGTCGGACTCGAACCGACGGCCTGCGGTTTACAAAACCGCTGCTCTGCCAACTGAGCTACTCCGGCGCATCCGCGAGTGTAGGGCGCCCCGCCGGCGCTCCAAGCCCCCGGCTCCGCTACGACTCCGCCGCGACCGTGGCCCGCTCGATGTCGCCGTGGCCGTTCGAGGAGACCGGTACCTGCTCGAGCGGCTCGAACTGCGCGGAGTCGTTCAGCCGCCGCTCGAGCTCCGCCAGCACCACGCCGAAGAGGAGGTGCCGCCAGCCGGCCTGGGCGAAGGCGCGCCGGTTCCCGCCGAGCGGCTCGAGGTC